>ERZ1673743.767-NODE-767-length-43113-cov-6.793790_pt1 | contig 43113 bp, 45 predicted proteins | sample MGYA00580197_ERZ1673743 | MGnify/ENA primary metagenome ERZ1673743 (study PRJEB41218, sample SAMN15661795) | gut metagenome | host: Homo sapiens | place: Canada: London | collected 2015-08-20/2019-03-30 | study: EMG produced TPA metagenomics assembly of...
CAACCGATATGGCTTACCAAAACAGAGACCGCCTCTCGCGTAAGAGGGCGCTTGGAAAATATCTTCTCTTACGCGATAACCGACGGCCTTATGGAGTACAACCCCGCATTATGGAGAGGGAACTTGGAGCGAGACCTGCCGCCGCTCACTAAGGTAAAGCAGGTCGAGCACCATGAGGCTATGCCCTTAGAGGTGCTTCAGGAAAAGATCGGGTGCTTCTATCCTGCGACGAACAGATCGAGAAGGGCGATTCTCTTTACCATCCTCACAGCTTCCCGCGTGGGCGAGTCGGTGCCCGCTAAGTGGGAAGAGATAGATTGGGAACACAAGGTGTGGAGTGTGCCGCCTGAGCGTCGTAAAGACGGTAAGCCTTATCCGCACCGCGTACCGCTGAGCACGCAGGCGATTGACTTATTGAAGAGCATTGAGAGAAAGAGCGAGTATATTTTCGGCGTCTCCGAGAAGAGCTTGGGCAGTCGCTATAGTCTGCGAAGTATCCTTCAGAAGATGACCAAGACCGAGTACACCATGCACGGCTTCCGTTCTACCTTTAGGGATTGGTGCGCGGAGAACGGAGTGCCTGATATTCTCGCTGAGAAAAGTATGTCTCACGCAACGGGAAACGCCGTTGTCCAAGCGTATCAGAGGTCTGATCTTTTGGAGCAACGGCGTCCTGTTATGCAGGCGTGGGCCGACGCGGTATTTAGCAAGCTGTCTTCGGCTGACTAGATATCCATGCATCGAGGTCTTTAATGTTCCAGCGGGGGCGGCCTGCGACATAGCGGGGAGCGGGGAATTGGTAGTACGTCTGCGGTTCTTTTCTCCATCTGTCGATGGTGCGTGTGGCAACGCCGATGTACTCGGCGGTTTCCATCTTGTTAAGCCAAGTCTTGTTTGTCATTCTTTGCTCTCCGTTGTAAGACTATTGAGCGCCTCGCGTGATCTCAGCTTATTGATACGCTCGGCTATACATCTTTCTAAGCAGTCCCAAAAGTCGCCGTCAAAGACCGTGAGGTTATTCCATTCGTTAATGAAGTCTTTCAAGATACCGTTGGAGCGCTTAAATAAGCGGCTCATGTTTAGGAAAGAGACGTAATCGCAGTCTTGCATTTCCAATGCGCCGTCAGACTTCCTGCGCTTCAAATACCACCGAGCTTTTTTGAGATCGAGGAGTTCGCTTGCGCCGTCCTTGTGACCCGCACGGAAACAATATTTGATGGCGTTACCTTCGCAGAACGGCAGGCGCTCGCAGAAGTCAATGGGTTCGAGCTTGATTGATTGCTCTTCGTAGTGGGACGGATGGTTAACTAAGTCGCTCATTTTGCTTTCTCCTCTTCCATGCGTTTCAGTTGACGTTCGATCTTGGCTCCCATGAGCTTGTCGATCTTGGCTTTGAGTTCCGGCTCACCTTCGAGCAGGTACTCGACCTGCCTTGCCATGAGAAGTACGTCGGCAAGTTCCTCAGCGTTTTGCTCACGTGCGATTTCAAACTGCTCGCGAACACCGGCCCTTGAAACAGGCGTACTACTTCTGTCGTCTAGGAGGTTGTAGTAATAAAACACTTTGGAGCTTGAAGCGGCGAACTCCGCACACTCCTCCGCTAACTTGATGGCCTGAACCTCAAGTCCATAAAAGTCCGCAATTTGTTTCTCTCTATCGTTCATTTACGTACCCTTTAAAAAATGAATCCACGTTCGGTGCGCCCAACTCCTTGAGGCGCTTGGTGTTTAGAACATAGGCGTAACCGTTTCTGCGGTCGGGGCCTATGAGTTCTTGGTTGATAATCCCTTCGAGTTTCAGAGCCATAAGCGAGCGCCTCAGCGTCTCGTATGCCAGCCCCGATACCTCTTGCAGTCGGCTGAGAGTGACTCGCCCCCGAAGGTTGATGTTGTAGAGAAAGAAGTAGAGCAGAATCTTTGCTGAGTACGGCAGGCCCTTTCTTCTTAAGCACCACTCGGGCAGAGTTTCAATCGGTTTCCTTCTTTTCGGCATTGTCTAGTTCCTTTTGAATCCTTTCCCCGAGCCACCGCACCACGGGCACCGCCCATGAGTTCCCGATGGCCTTGTATCTAGGGGAGTCGGGGCATTCGCTTTCGTCTTTGCCCCTGTAGCTGATCTTTGTCCAATCGTCCGGGAAGCCTTGGAGACGCTCGCACTCTACGGGAGTGAGACGCCTGACCGCTGCTTCCTCTTGAATGCACGGTACGTTGTTGCCGCCCGTTCCCATACGCGCCGTAAGCGTGGGCGAGGTCTCACCGCACTCGCGGATAACGTCGCTTCTATGATAGATGTCTATTATCAAAGTCTCTGCCCCCCCCCCTGATTACTCCGCCGCTTGCCTTGAGGGTTCCGGCCTGATCGTCTGTTTGGCGGAACGTTCCAAAGCCGCCTTCAGCGAAGGAGGCAACTGCTTCCCTCTTTTCTGCGCTCTCGCAAGAATCCCCGCGCAGGCTCGGGCGCTCAAAAAGTACTTTTGCGGGATTGAACCCTTGACGAGAACTTGCGATAACGAAGACTCTTTTACGACGTTGGGGCACTCCGAAAAATTGAGCGTCGAGTGTGCGCCATGCGACACGCCTTTTTGGACCGGCAACGAGACCTGCACTTGGCCACCTGCGGCTTGGTACTTCAAGGGGAAACTTAGCGCCACATAGTTCTCCCAAGAAACAGCCGAAGGCGTTGTCCTTAGTGCGGAGGACTCCGGGGACGTTTTCCCAAAAGATGATGGGGGGGGTAGTTCGTCTTCGTTTCGTACATCTTCGATTGCATTTGCTATCTCACAAAAAATAAGTGTTAGGTTTCCTCGGTTGTCTGCGAGGCTTTGCCTTTTGCCTGCCACGGAGAACGCCTGACAGGGCGTGCCTCCGCAGAGCAGGTCGGGTGCTTCGATTTCACGTGCTCTTATTCGCTCCGGCAGAGTGGTCATGTCCCCGTAGTTCACAGCCCACGGGACGCGTTGATCTAAGAGTTCACACGGGAATGGCTCTATCTCTGAGAACCATGCGGGTATCCATCCCAACGGCTCCCAAGCGACGGAGGCCGCCTCAATGCCGGAGCAGACCGAGCCGAAAGTCAGTGCCATTACCCGGGCCTCCTATAAGTTCTTTGGTTAAGGACGGCGCGGGCCGTCGGTGAAATCTCCTTAACGCCGCGGCTTCCGTCGCGGTTGTGCTGCTCGTCCACAATCTGAATGACCGCGAGAAGTTCTCGGACGGTGCGCTGAGGCGCCAGCTCCATAGCTTCCTTAAGCATTGCCGTGATCTCGCCGCACACGTCTCGGATGATCTGAAGCTCGTCGGCCTTGGCGACGTAACCGTGGGTCTGTCCTGAGTTCTTGCGGCGCACGACTGCGGCCCATGCGTGAAGCGCTTTGTAGTGGCGGGCCTTGAACTCCTCGGCTTCCTTTTCTTGGCCTTTCCACTTGCGATCAAACATCAGCATTCCGCCCCAATTCAAGAGGTCTTGAATCTTCACGCACTGCTTGTCGTCGATGACGCCCTGCGGCAGAGACACCTCGGCCACCAAGCCCATGCTGTTAATGATGTCCTTGATCTCGTTGATGGTCTCACGCGGATAAGAGCAGCCGGTTCTCCGTATCGCTCGGGGCCTGTACTCCTTGCGCGGCTTTCTGTTTTTCGGCATTTGCTTGTTCCTTTTTTAGTCTTCTGAGTTCCCTGCGACGCTCATTGATCTTGTCTTTACGTTGTTCGTAGGTGGCTCTCTTGTACTCAACCAGCCGCTCGAACAGCGCCTTTTTCTTTTCAGGGCTCATAGCGTGGTAGAGTTCCCTGCGCTTGCGGTTGTATTCCTCTCGGTGCTCCCTTCGATAGCGAGCGTCATACTCTCGCCTTCGGGCAAGCTGCTCCTCGTGCGTCATCTCTACGCGCTTAGGTGCTTCGGCTTGCTTCTTAGCCTCTGCCTTTTTCTCTTCCCGCCGCTCCTTAGCGCGCTCCCGCTTACGGGCGGCTTTCTGCTCAGCGCTCAGCGTATGGACTCGGCCTGAGGCAGGAGCCGTGACGTACCCGTTCATAAGAGCTTGGTGGTACTTGACATGGATGGTGTAATGCTCCATCCCCAAGCGCTCCTCGATAACGTAAGGGCTTAAGCCGCACGCCGCCATATTGGTAATGCGTTCTTCAATATTCGTCATCATCTGATTCACCCTCGATTGCTTGTTTCTTATCCAAGAGGACATCCAAGATGTCGCGCTTAGTAGAGAGGCGCTCCTTGACTGCTTCGTCAAGCGTGCCCTTAGCTACGAGGTAGTGGACAAAGGTTGGTCTGTCGTGTCCCGCTTGGGCTTGGCGCACGGCACCGATACGCTCAACGATCTGATCGTGTAGTTCGAGCGACCATGTGCATGAGAAAAAGACAAGGATGTTTCCTCCGTCCTGCAAGTTAAGTCCGTGACCGCAAGATGCCGGGTGAGCAAGTAAGAGCGGTATCTTTCCCGCATTCCAATCGCGAATAGTCTGCGGTGACTTGTCAAGCACTCGGGCGAAAGGGAAAGCCTTGAGGATACGATCCACTTCATGTCGATAGCTGTAGGCGCAGAGCACGGGCGCACCATTGGCTTCCTCAATAACCGAAGCAAGAGCTTCAATTTTTGCCTTGTGGACAACGGTGTAGGCGTCACTTCCTTCACCGTCCTCAACGTAAACCGCACCGCTCGCCATTTGAAGCAGGCGACCTGTCTTAACAGCAGCGTTTGCGGCCGTAATCTCTTCTCCTCCTTCGAGTTCGAGATAGAGTTCACGCGCAAACTTACGGTACTGACGCATGACTTCGCGAGGTAACTCAACCACGATGTCGTTAAAAATATTCTTAGCAACGTCGAAGTAATCCTCGGGGTTGACCGTGATCGAGACATCTTCGATTCTCCTTTTGATTCTCTTGTCGCTTCCTTCCTGTAGCTTCCACTCGACCCAGCGGGTAGCGCCGCCTCCGCGAGAGATCGGATAAAAGAACTCTTTCTGAAAGGCAGAAAAGGACTTGCCGAGCCGGGCACCTTTGTCAAGGAACCACATCTGACCCCAAAGGTCTAAGAGACCGTTCGGTGCCGGGGTGCCCGTGAGTTCTACGAACCCTTCGGACTTAAACGCAACCTTGGCTAAGGCCTTGGCTCGCTGAGTTCCCTGACGGGCGCGCAGACCTTTCAAGCGGGTGCTCTCGTCGGCGACGATCAGATCGAAAAACCAATCGCCTTTGAGTTCTTCCACGAGCCACGGGATGTTTTCATAGTTGATCGTGTAGATGTCCGCGTCCGAGAGCAGGGCGTCGCGGCGTGCCTTGGCACTGCCGCAGATAACAGATACCCGCAGGCTCTTAAAACTGTCCCACTTCCTCACCTCGTCCGGCCACGTGCTCTGCGCGACGCGGAGCGGAGCAATAATCAGGACGGTGAGCGACGGCCGCACCGCCTTGATCTGACGGATGGCTTCCAAAGTGGAGGCTGTCTTGCCGAGGCCCATGCCCGCGAAGACTGCGGTGCGCTTGTTGTAGAGAATGTTATCGACGATCAGCTTTTGGTATGAACGAGGTACGAACTTCATAGATCCTCCGTGACATTGACGCCGCCGAAGAGTCCCCGATTGATCGCCGACTTGATGGACTCGGGAGAGTCGCAGACGAAGACTTCAAAGCCTCCGTCGTCGATCAGCCGGTCGATCATTCGCTCCTGCAGGCGGGAGAGCTTGCCGTTCTTACGGGCTTTTAACTCAATAAGAATGTGCTTTCCCCGCCGCATGAGGAGCCAATCGGGAGCACCCACGGTACCCTCGAAAGACATCTTGAAGGCGGTGATACCCAGCTCGGAGCAGAGGCGCTTCAATGCCTTCGTGTTAAGTCCTTCGGGGGTGGTCATTCGGCTTTCTCCGGTTGTCGGGTGAGGCTAAGAAGTTCAGCCGCTTTCCGGTACTTTCCATCTATTCGGCCCTCCGGCGAAGCGCCGAAGACTTCGTAAAACTCCATAGCAGTAGCACGTGTAGGCAATACTCCGCCGCACCTTGTTATGCGGCCGTCCTCCTCGGTTACCACAGTCTCACTCAGATAGGCGTAAGGGAAATTAGCCCACCAAACGTTGTACTGACGACCCCTGAACAACAGGTGAAGGGTGTACGGACCGCAATTGATCACCTTAACCTCGTCCTTATGGTCAAGCAGGTAACGGTAAACCTTGTCAAGGTCTCGACTTATGGGGTTGTTCCTTATCCACCAGCAGGGGTTGATAAGCGCTTTGAGTGTGTACTTATTCATTTATCTTCTCCTAATCCTTTCTCTTCCTTCCGGGCCCAAGATCGCCTCTGCAACCCGAGCGGCCCTATCAAGGAAAACTGCGTCCGCGGCAGTAAAGGAAACTTCAAAGCCTTCGCCTTCAATGCTCACTTTTATTTCCGAACCAATGAGACCCTTACCGCCATAGGTATCGTCAGGGTGGCCGAGCTTTTCCCCCTCGACCACTTCCGCGGCTTTAAGCTTTTCGAAATTCATTTATCTTTCTCCAATACATACCGCTTGAAATACTTCTGAGAGTTTTCTATTTCTCGCTGGATAACGTCGTTGTATCCGGCTTGGTAACCGCGGGCGTAAGCAGATTCTTTAGCGGCTTTGACGCCTGCCTCATAGCCTGCCTCGTGTGCGCCTTTGATCTCGTCTTTTTCAGAGGTCATTCGCTTTCCTCCTCAGCTTCCAGCTTCTCGATGATGTCAACGCATTCGAGCATTTGCCTCGCGATTTCCCTAGCGATTTCCCTAGCGAGCGCTTTGTTGAAGACCACTACGAAGGGAGTCTCTTTTGCACTGGCGCAGGTCACGGTAATAAGGCGGGGCTCGTCTCTCAAAAGAACAACATGAGAGGGCGCCGCCACTGTCAAGCTGCTGAAGCGGTAGTCAGTCTTGGCTACGAACTTTGCGGTTTTCTCAGCAAGACGGATAAGTTCCAGTGCGTCTGCTACTCTTTTATTCAGGTCAAGTTTGGTTTCGTCCATGTGTGTCTCCTTTAATCTTTGCGATAGCGAGCCGCTTCAAACCCCGCGGCTACAAGGGGTAAGCCGTCTGCCCAATCGGGCAGGTCGGACATGATCTTTTCCATCTCGCGGTGGTTCCGCGTGTTGTCGTCTTTGATCTCTGTGATGTATTCGTCATGCACTGACATGACAATGCGGTAGCCCGCTGCTTCGAGCCTTGGCCCTGCCTCCAAGAGGAGGTCGCAAGCCACTGCTTGGCATGAATTTTCGGCACATTTCCCGGCGTATGTAGGTATCCTTTCCCACTTCTTGGTGTACTGATTGACCCCCATAAAAGTGAAGTCGCACATCTCGCCTTCCTCGGGCAGGCGCGGCGCTGGGTACACGAGGTAGCGGCCCGACGGGAGGCGCATTAAGAGGTAGTTACCCGAGACCTTGCAGACAATGCGGCCCGCTGAGAACGCCACGCCTTTGGCCTTGATCGCCGACTGACAAGCCTTAGCGAGCGAATACCAAAAGCTCTCGATCTCTGAGTTGGCCTTGCGCCAAGCTGATTTAATAGCGTTGCAGGCAACCCATGCCTTTTGGCTCATGCCTCGGATAAGTTTCTTTTCCTTAGCCCACTTGAGCATTCCCATTGACTCAATCCAATAGGACTCTTCAATGGTCGCCTCGGTTGTCTTAGCGAGTTCGTCCAAGTCCATGCCGAAGTTCATAGCGAAGGTTGCAAAAGCACCGGGTCCGCCTTGGTATCCGAGCGCAAGCTCCAAGACCTTGCCCATCTGCCGCTGATCTTTGGTCACGTCTTCAGGTTTGATACCGAAGGTGCGGGCATAGGTCAGCTTGTAGAGGTCGTGGCCCTTATGGATAAAATCTCCCTTGGCATTGACGGCCCACTCTTGGAACCAGCCGTCCCGGTAGGGCAGTGCCCACGCTCCGCTCTTGGTTTGCAGGGTGTCGAACTCTCGGAATGCTTCGAGCTTCCATTCCTCGCCCGCAAGCCAAGCAAGCACTCGGCCTTCCACGTTGGAGAAGTCGGCGACGCATAGACGGTTGCCTGCTGCGGGGACGATCACGCTTCTGATCGCGCTGGAAAGAGGAACGGACACGTCGTCGTAACAGATTTCAAGAATGCCGAGCTTGGTGTCTTCAATGATCTCTTCGATCTCTGCCTGAGATTTAATTAAGGGTCTTGGTAGATTTTGCGGCTGGAACGTTCTGCCGGAAATGCGGCCGGTTCGAGAGGCGCCGCGAAACTGCATACAGCCGCGGAGTCTTCCGTCCACCGCGCCCTGTACCACACGCTTGTACTTCTGAACAGAAGTCTTAGTACCCATAAGGCGCAGACCGATCAGCTCCTTCATCTCGGCAGGAATGTCGGGGTCTTCCATGCGCTTCTCTAATTCAGACTTGCGCATATCCTTCAACTGCCAGCCGTATTTATCAAAGAAGAATTGAATGAGGGCGTCGCGCTGACCTGCGGTCACGACTCGTCCGTCGGTGAGTTTGAATACCTGCTTGTCAATGTCTTTCTTGGCGCGCTCAGCCGTTGCGATAGCGGCCTCGGCGAACTCCACGTCCACGCCGATACCTCTCATGTTGATGGCGGCGTCGAGTACCTGAAGCTCACGCTCCTTGGCAGTGCGATTAAATGCGGGGAGCTTCTTATAGACTTCGCGCATGGACTCGATATCCAAGCGACAGTAGTTCACGAACTTAGCCCACTCCTCGGGGTGAGTCTTGCTTGTTGCGCGGTCGAGTTTCCATGTGGAGGGAAGCGGCTTGCAGAAAATCTGAATGAGTCGGCTGCCGTCTGCGTCCTTGGCCTTGTCTTTAGAGAGATGGAATACCTCGCAGAGTTCCTTCAGAGAACCGGGGAGGCCCGCTTGATAGGCCATGACCATAGTGTCGTCGAGTGTTTCCATAGGAAGCTCGATCTCGGGCATGACATAAGACAGAAACACGCGGTCGAACATGACGCCGTTCTGCCAGACGTGGCGGCGCTCTTTGCGTGCTACTTCGTCAAGTGCTTGTCTGAGTTCCTCGGGCATGGGGCCCGCGGTAACGTCCCACACTTTGGCGGGCGCGTCATCAATAGCATAGCCCCACAAGAGAACTTCAGCGCTGGGGTCTGCGGCATAGGCGTGGGAACCGGCGCGAATGTCTTTCGCCGAAAACGTTTCCAAGTCGCAGTAGAGAGTAGGAGAGGTGACTTTCATTTGTGTGTCTCTTCTTGTTTGAAAAGGTGGCGGCGGGTCGGGCGCATGGAGAGCTTGTTCTCCATTTAGAACCGAGCAGAGGTGCGAGGATGACGACCCCGCGATTAGCCGGCCCGAGGGACTTGCCCCTCGACCGCACGCTCGACCCGCCTTAAGAAGAAACACACTTTGGTGGGATGTGTATGTTCCATCTTAAGGCCTCTCCCCGCAGTTGGGAAGAGACCGCCGATCAAAAGTAGTTAGAACTGAGAGGTATCGACTTCAGCGTTTTCACTGTCCTCGCCGTTGTCGGAGAGGTCGTCGAGGTACTGTGCGTCGCTTGTCTTAGCAGAGCCGAGCGGTTCACCGTCGCGGACGAACTGCACGGTGGTCAGAGCCGGATAGATACCGGAGGCAGAGCCACCATCAGAGGCATACAGATCAGCTACTACGTTCACATAGCAGCCGTTATATGGAATGTCGTGCTTGGCGGGGTTGCCGTTCTCGTCCACGGTAGAGTCATCATTCCAATCAACCGGCTGCTTGTTACGTTTAAGAACGTCGAGTTTGCGAGGTTCCGTGGCACCGTTGCGGCGCTTAATGAACTCGGAGGCTTTGCAGTTGATGGTGTAGAAGACTTCTCCGTCGTCTGTAGACTGCTTGCGCGCCGGATTGTGGTCTTCACTCTTGCGGAACTGACGCAGTTTGGCTTGCCACTTGTCTCCCCAATAGAGCTTGGCCGCTTCTTCTACCGCTTTGTCAAGCTCTTTCAGGTCCTCATCGGTCAGGAAAAGAACTGCGGAGTAGTGCTTAGGCAGGTCAGGATTGTCTTTATAAGAACGAGGAACGCGCAGATCATTGAAACGAAGACGGCAGGCTTTGAAGAGCACTTTTACGCCTTTATATTCACCGTTGCTAATTGCTAATACTTTTACAGTCATTTAATTCATTCCTTAAAGTGTGACGGGTATCTTTTTTTGATCTCTGCGATAACCCTTTCCAGAGCGTCGAGGCGCCGCTTGGACGACCCCGGCGGTTTGTCCTTCTCCAGCGAGGCCGCGAGCTTTAGAGCTTCGACCGCGGCAGGCGGGAGTAAGGAAGACGTTTGATATTTACGATTCATCGGTCAGGTAGTCCGCGTCTGATTTCAAAGCGGGGCGTTTATCCGTGGCGGCGGCCAGTGTTGGCTTGCCTTCGGGCCGAGTGATTAAGCCTTGAAGCGTCTGCCATTTGCGCTCTCCGATCACGCCGCTCTTGTAGAGCTTCTCGGCCTGCGTCGGGCTGATAACTTCAGGTGTCTTGTAGTATTCGGACATCTTGAGTTTCGCCTTCTTGAGTTCGTCCAGCGCTTGGGCCGAGTCCGTCCACTTGCGGTTTCCGGGGCGGCCCGAGACCAACTTAAAGCCGGGTACGGACTGACCGTTGGACAAGAGGTCGAACACTTTCTTTTCCACGGCGTCGAAGTAGGCTTCCGCCACGGGTTTGAAATCGAGAATGCGAGAGAGCTTCTCTACCGAGTCGGGCACCGTCAGCACTCGCGGCAGATCAAGTTCGGTCGAGACTTCGCGGGTCATCGCGGGGCACGTGGCCTTAGCCTTGCAGAAGCGGCACCCTGCCTTGGTAACAGTGAAGTCTTCTAGGCTGTACTTGCCCGTCTCGCAGATCGAGATGACACGCTCCGCCTGCGGCTGGACGATCTCGTCGAACCAAGAGCAGAGCTCTTCAACGGAGGTCTTCCAAGAGTTGGTGTTGTCCGCTCTCGGCTGCACGATATGAAGCTCGATATTTTTGACCGGCATATCGAGGAGGCTCATGTAGGCCATGTAGCCGTACAAAGAAAGCTGAGGGTTGTTCTCTGCCGAGACGGGGACACCTTGGCCGTGCTTGTAGTCGAAGACGTGGAGGGTGTCCCCCACAAGCATTAAGCAGTCGGCGGTACCGCTCATGGAGCCGTTGGGAATCTCAACCGAGTTCACGCGGGTCTCGAAGGCCACGTAATCAGGGAAGCCGCCGCAGACCTTATCCAGCTCTTTAATCCAAACACGGGCGCAGTTGATAGCTTCGTCGGCCCATGCGTCGGTAATCGTGAATTTTCCCTGTGAGCCGAGGGCTTTCATTTCAGCGACTTTGAGCGCGAGCGTGGTCTTAATAGAGTCCCACTCGAATCCGTTGAAATATTCCTTGCCCGCTAATTCCATTAGGGTGTGGGCGGCGGTGCCTTCGTCAGCATAGACCGAGCCTTCGTCCGGGATGTCCTTGTTTAAAAAGACAGAGGCAGGGCAGTTAATCCATCTCTCGGCAGCAGACGGAGAAAGTAGTGCATGAGCGGCCATGATTAGACTCCGAAGGTTTTCTTGAACTCGGAAACCCATTCGCCGTGCTTTTCACGCGGAATGGCACCTACGGTGCGCACACCGAATTTTTCGATAGTGAAGTTGCGGACGGCCTCGGGCTGCGCGCCTTTAAGGACTGCATCGCGGCAGAGGAGGCGCTCCTGATCGAGGTCCGCGTCGGACTTGTCGGCATAATTTTCCTGAGAGGCAGAGTTCAGCTTGTCGTCCGTTTTCGGTTTTTCAATCCAACCCTGCGCTTTCGGGGCGGTTTGCTCAGCTGATTTTGAGGCGGGGGGTGTAGCTTTCGGAGCGGCCTTCTTTTCGGCCTTTTCACCATCAGCGGCGGGCGCGGGGGTCACCTCTTTTTCAGGGGTCGGAGCGGGCGCCGGAGCGGTCTTTTGGGCGCGTTCGGCCTGCACTGCAATAGGCTCATTAGACCCCGTAACGGGCTTTTGAGCGACTTTCAGGGCGCCTGTAGTGTCCTGTAGCGAGGCGGGTTCTGCGGCCGCTGTAGGCTTATTTTGGAGGTTCTTAGCGCGTTTCTTAGCCTCTAAATAGGGCCTTATGGTTTCTTCTTCTATTTCCTCCTCTTTACTTAACCGAGAGGCCGCCTTACCTAAAAATTTCTTAGCTTTTAAAAGGTTTGCCGTGAGTTTTAGGCCGGGATCATCGCCGGCGTAATCTGCTGCGACTCCTACAATTAAATCCTGTAACTTATCCTCAATTTCAAATAAAGGATTTAAATACTTGCGGGCGGTTGTTTCATACATAAAAATCACTCCTTTTTAATTAGTGGTGAGAGAAAAATCGGGGATAGAGGCGAGCGCGTCATATCGCCAGCGGGACGCGCCTAGCTTTAAATTGCGATTGAGATCGACCTTCAACCGTTGTTTGATGGACTCACGGCCGGTGTCGAGAACGCGGGCGGCGGTTTTTAATGCCAGCCGTAACGACCCCGCGACTAGGCACCGATAAACGAGCGCGGCGGAAAAATCGGTAATGTCCACGGTCATGGGGCCGCCTTGAAAATCTGAATCAAAATAGATGTAGGTAGTGACTTCAGGACGCCCGGCGCCGGGGTCGATCACTAGGCGCGCTATGTATTTCGCAGGCGCGGCCGGTATCGTGGCGGGCGCTTCGGTGGCGCGTAATTCAATCCGTGCAAACATTTAAAAAATCTCCAAAAAAGAAAGGGCGCCACGGTTTTTTGTCCGTAGCGCCCTTTTTTCTGTTTCCCGGTCGTAGGAAATAAATTTTTGTTCAACCATCAAACGCGGCTATGATTTCCCGCCTTTTGGCATTGGGCCTCAGTGCTCGTATTTCAATCGGAGCGGCTGAATCGGTTGTATTTATCCGCGTCCATTTAATCAATTTGCCGCCGGTGTCAAAAATCTCATATCTGTAGATACCGACTTGAAAGTCATCTAATAACATTCTGTATCCCTCCTAATATTCGAGGTCGATACGCACCGGAGCGCCGTTGAGGAAACCGATACGGAAATAATTCGAGCGGCGGGCCTCAACGAACTCAGCACATAATTTTTTAAGTGTGAGCATGATTGAGATATCAGTCTCGGAGCGGCCCTTTAACAGTGGGTTATTGTTGCGGGCGGTCTTTACAGTTGCGGCGCGTGGGCGGTAAACGATAAGCGGGCGGCCCGTTGTTTTTCCCGCGGAATTAAGGCGGCGGATTGTGACTTTACGCATGATTTAAACCTCCTCACTTTCGCGGTGTTTAACGGCTACGGGTTCACAATCACCATAGGCCCCGGATATATCGCACTGTCTGTATTCGGTGTTATCGACGGATTTTTGAATTACGCCAATAAACTCATATTCCTCTTCAAACTTTTGAAGAACCTCAATATCTCCGACCGTTAAATTATCGGTATCGCCGTTTACTAGGTAAGGCAAATAAAACGAAAGAACAAACCTAATATCGCACTCATCCGGTAAACCTATGGACGGATCATATAAGCGGGTCATGAAACTATTAGCGCCCCAAAAGTTACTAAGACATCTATCGGCCCATGAGCCCTCTAATGTGTCGTAGTATTCGGGATATTCTCCGAGCGCGGCGGCGTTGACTGCTGCGAGCACTAAAGACAATTGAGCCGGTTTCCACGTATCCTCATGGCCCCAAAATGACAACTCAGCAGGATACAAAGGCACCCATCCATCCCGCGGCGTCATTCTTTCCTTGACGTATTCGGCGAAAAATCCCGAGTGATTGTTTTCAAGCCAAGACAATAATTTATAGATGTCGTGGCGCGGGATATTGCAGATAATCGCGTCATTGTAGAAGTTGTATTCCCGCGGCGATTCGAGGGCTTTAAATTCACAAGAGATTTCAACGCCCGTAAGTCCTTCGAGCCATTCGGGGTAGTATTCGGCGATTGATTCAGCGGCGGAATATCTCATCCCGAAGAAGTCAATACTAAAATCATCCTCGGTAAGATTGAGGCCTTCTTCTTCATTGATCGACCCGATTTCATGGGTTACCGCGTCATCCAACTCAGCGCCTATCATTGTGTTGTAAAAGCCCGTGAACGGAATTTCAATCTCAACAGGTTGTACCATAGCGGCGGCAGGAGTTAGAGCGGCGGGGCGGCTGATTATGCTTGTATTCGTCATGTTTGTTTACCTCTATATCCGATTGACTGAGGCGCCCGGCGGTGGGCGCCGGTTGATTACTTGGATAGGTTGTACGGGGCCTCGGGATATAAAACCGTAGTAAAGGGTCTTGGTAGGCGAATCCTATCTATATCGATTTCATCGCCGTTACCGTCAACAATTTGGAGGCGTTCACCGGCTGCATTGGTGAGATAAAACCATCCGCCGTATTTTTTGTAAGGGCCGCTAATGGCCTGAGCAGCTCGATACGCGGGGCCGTACATAAAACTAACTGCATTTTCCATCGATTCAGCCAGCGGGCGGTTATATTCGAGCTGCCACGTGTCAAATATGACACTTTCTTCATAATGGAGAGTAATGCCGCCCTCTAAATGACTTTCGTTTACGCCCGAAAAATACAAGCGTCCAACGTCGGAATCAGTAAGCTCGGCGCTAATAGCGTGGGATGTACAGGTACCCAGCAGGGCCCGAACTGCTGCCAATTTGATTGTTTCGTATGCCATGATTACCGCTCCTTAGATGTTTAATTCACCAAAGAAATACAGTTGATTGATAATTTCGAGGTCCTCGCCCGTGATCTCGCGGGTAGCGCTGCCGCCCGTCGTGCGACCGGTAGCGGTGATATAGGCGCCTGCACTATCCAGCCAGTGGAAGTAAAGGGTAGGGCCGCCACACTCAACTAAGACGTAAGCACCGGAGGCTGCGCCGTCCTCGTCAAAGTATTTTTTGATGTCAAGGGCCTCAGTCATTGACTCCGATTCACTTTTAATGGCGTCCTCTAAACAGTCAAAAGAGACATCACCCAAAGTGAGGGCGGCCGCTTCTTCGGGGTCATCGGCATAGGTGTCCAAAGCGTCATTGAGATCATCAATCGCGGCGGCGATTAAATCCCCGCGAGCGTGCTCAGAGAAAAATTGTTCAACGTCTTTAACCGCGTCAATCTCATAGTTATCAAGGTCAGCGGACTCGGTGAGGTACGCAACAAAGGAGCGGGCGGCGGTGCTGCTGTCGGTTGTAAGACTGTAAGCGGCGCGAATATCAGCCAAGAAAGAATTTATTTCGTCGTCCGGTGTGTTTCTTTCAGCCGTGGAAACAGTGAGCGGGGCCGGTGCAAGTCTTTCACCGTAGCGAATCGCGCTAAGAATTGAAAGGGCGCGAGCGGCGGGGAAGGTTTGAGCGGTGTAACGTGTCATTTTGATTTACCTCTAAATAAAGAATGAATTACATGAGACCAACTAAGACCATGACCGCGAAAGCGGCGAGCGCGATAGCGAAGGCGATCGGCGCCGGAATAACTCCGAGCATGAGAACCATGAGACCCAATGCCAGCGAACCGACGGCGAATAAATAGCCTAGTGCTACTAAAACCCGGAATGCTTTTAATGTGCGTGTCGTTTTGTTTGCCTCAATTAATTAGAAAGTCTGGAGGAGAATGCTTTTAAGTTCGGGGTCCGCTATCTTTTGATTTATGAAATCAAGGGCGGCGCTCATGTCATAAAAGAATGAACCGGTACAATTTGCAGATTTCATGTAATCGACGTAATCGGCGCGGCTGCTGATGATGATTTTGTCGGAGGCGATACCGGCGGGGCCTTCAGGTAAGTTAGCGATCAATTGATCTTCATTGTTTTCAAACAAGTGAGCGCCTGTAAATTCACACATTGTTTCGCGTCTAACACACTTCACGGCGGCGCCTTGTTTCCAATAAACGGCAAACCCTAATTTTTCATTGTGCTTCTTTATAAGAGCGGAACGATTTAGCTTTTGTACTGTCATTTTGTTTGAACCTCTAAACTTAACTTACTAAAAATCCATGACTCGAATACTAAAACTAAAATTTGAGTTTGTAAAGTCAAATTTATAAATAAACTTAAATTTATTCGATTTATTAGAGAAAGTTCTAATAATTGATAGCGGTAATATGGGATGCATAGGAGCGCTGCTCTATAAAGTTAAATGTCTCGATTAGCGGCGCCGTTACGCCGTAACAGGAAAGGAGAACGAGACAAGGCGCGCCCATTACCATTTAGGAGCGTAAAAACGTGTCTTATTTGGAAATCTCGTAACGATATGCCGAGCCGTAATCTAATCGCTGAAAAGGGTTGTAAAAACAGGGGTTTTAGTTTGAGTCTTCTACTTCTCGCCTTCCAAATTAAATAAGAAAAATATATGTATGTATATAGGAGAGGAGGAGAGGGAAAAACGCGACCAAAACCCCTTTTTTCATACTATCCCATAAATTAGGGATGTTTTAGGCTATTCGGCGCCCGGTAGGTTCATATATGGAAACAGCGGCCGCCCTTAATGGAATTGCAGCAGGTTGATTAAAGCAGCAGGGCGGCGCGAGCGTATCGGCGTTAAACGAGCGAAGCACCGGCGCGGCGCGCCTCTTTTATGACCTTTTGGCAAGACCACGCGAGGAATAACCCCATTGAGATCGCGCGCGTGTCGGCCGCGTTGCTACGTACTTAACATAATATCGGTTATGTTGAATACTTCTCTAAATGCTTGCATTACACATATCTTTACCCACCTTTCTCCCCGGGAGTTTGCCGCGCCGACCCCCACCCCTTGAGCCGGCCGCGCGCCGCTGCCTCTTGCTGCCCTGAGAAATTTTCGGCACTCCCAAACCATTTCAGCCGAGGAGGGGTGATCTTTAACGCACCCAGAAAAATTTTTCCATATTGTGAAAAACCGTTTTACAATTACGGCTAACAATATGAAATCCCAAGAGAAAATGAAAATCTACGTCGATATTGCCTATAACGACAAAGGGCGGCGAATCGGCAGCGGACATCCCCGCGCTAAGTTCACCGACGCCGATGTCGAGCACGTTCTTATGCTCCGTACCACGGGAATGACAACCCGCGAGATCGCAGACAAAATGGAAATGTCCGAGTCCACGGTGCGCTCCTACATCCGCGGTGTAAGGAGAAGTCAGCCCCCTATGGCTTGGAAGAGAAAGGAGATCGTATGCGGGAAGTAAAGACCAAGGCGGGCGCCAGCGTAAAGGAATGGAAGCCGCCGACAACCCAAGAGAAAGCCGCGCAGAATGTCTGCCGCTCCAAGAAACCGGATAAGTCGCTCCGCAATCGCGAAGGAAGAGTAGCGCTCCGAGAGATGGTCATGCCCGAGCTGGGATTGGCGCCGCGTGATATTCCGCCCGCAGAAGACGGGGACGTTTTATGCGAGGCTCGCATACAGCACCTCTGCGATTTTCTCTCCTCGGGCGGCGTGCTTCAGAGGTGGCTCGACGCCGCGGGCGTAACAAGGAGTCAGTACACCTATCGAAAAAATCGTCAGGAAGGCCTCAAAATGCGCCTAGAAGAGGCGATGTACATTGGGTGCGATGCCCTAGCTGATCGAGCGCTGGAAATCGCTCACAAGCCATTTATAACGGTTGACAAGGTTGTGACGACTTTAGCCGACGGAAGGCAGGTTACGGTGACTAAAACCGCCGACAATGTGTTTGCCCGCAAGCTCGCGGTGCAGGCCACGATTGACATCTTGAAAAGAAGGGCGCCCGACCGTTATGGTGACGCCGTGAAAGTGGAGGTCGCAGACTCCCGCGCTCAAGCCATTATCGACGCCCGGCGCCGTCTGCGGGAAGCGAAGGATAAGATCATTGAAGCTGAGGTTGTGGGCTAACGAATTTTGCGGGATAAGAACACGATGTCGCCGATGTATTCAGCGCATTCGTACACGAGACCTTCTCCTATCGGGTCTTTGCGAATGCGGACAAGTTCACGTCCGATAAAGTCGGTTTCATAGAAGCCAATGAGTGTGCTTGTTCCGAATTTTTTAGTTTTAACTTTGGCGGCGATTAGCTGTCCTTCCCGCGGTCTGTCGCGGTCGTCGCCGCAGTAATCGTCGCTCTCTTCGGGAGGCACGAGCTTACGTTGGAGAAACAGCAGGTCTCCGTCGAGATAATCGGGCGCAAGGAAAGAACCGTGCAGATAAAAAGCCACCACATAGTCGGAATCACAACCCGGAGGAGCAACGACCCAATCATCAGACGCCACGGACCAATCAGAAATTTTCAATTCGGATAAATCACCAAAATGCAGGAGGGGAACAGTGCTTCCCTTGTAAATTGTCGGCGCGCCTTTGCGGAACGCAAGCTCAGCCAGCTCGTCGTCTTCCGTCCTAGGAATGGGACGGTCTTCCATAAGGTCGCGAATAGGTACGTCAAAGAAGTTCGCGATCTTTGCAATAGTGCTCCACTTCGGGTCCTTCGTCTTGTCCTTGAGCAGGGAATTTACGGCGGGAAATGTAATTCCGATACCTCTTGCTAAGGCACTCATGGACACATCTTTTTCGTCCATCAAACGTTGCAAACGTGCGCCAAACCCTTTAGGGAGATAAAAATCAGAGGTTGAGTTCATAAAAGGTTTTCCGAAATGTAAAGTTGATTTTAAAAATTATAGACGACTTTACAACTGACTAATATTAAATTAAATTTATATAGTCAACTTTAAATTATGATCGGAGTGAAGTACCATGAATACCGAAACAATGCGCACGATTTATCAGTCGCTTGGGTATCGTAAGAAGGATGTGACAGACACGACGAACCTTTCTTACTGCGCTGTCAACAACTTCTTGGAAGGCGAGCACGGCACGAGTCACGGAACTTTGACAGTATTAAAACTCGCACTTAAAGACCTGTTAGCGAAGGATAAGAAGAGCACATTGGAACGTCTGCGCTTGATCGAACAGACAGAAAAGCAGTTAGCGGAGAACAATTAAATGAATTACTTCAAACACCAAGGACCCCTCCTTCTTGTGAACGGTTACCGAATCGTTAAGATCGCAGGAAGAGGAAAGAATCCGATTGAAAACGGCTGGACAAGAAAGATCGTTACGGTCGAAGACTGCGAAAATGACAACGCCGCAGATCGAAGCGTTGGCATAATCTGCGGCGAAGATGTGATGTGCGTGGACGCGGACATCTACGAGCACGAACTCGCAGACAGGATAATGGCGGTTATCAGAAAGCTGCATCCTGACTGCATTATACCGACTCGTTACGGAGCACGCCCCAAGTTCGCAATGCTTTTTCGTAACGTCGATAATCTCCCGCCGACTCGTTCGCCAATGTACACGAAAGGCGAGGGGGACGAAAAGGTCACCGCCTGCATTGAGTTCAGAGGCAAGAACCAGCAGTTTGTCGCTTTCGGCATACACCCGGCCACAGGCAAAGAGTATGAATGGGAGAACGGGTCGCCCGAGTTTTTACCTGTAGATGATCTTCCGCCTCTGACGAAAGATGATTTTGAAAAGATCATGCAGGAGATCGACCCAATTGCACGATCTCTCGGCTACACTCCGCCGCACCCTTTAAACAGTGCCTTGGCTAAGGTTAATGAAAAGCTGACACCCGAGGACTTATGGCTTCTTAATTACAATGAAAAGCTGGGAAAAACAATCGCGCAGTACGAGCGTGATCTGTTTGATTCTGATCTAAACCCTGCCGACTATAAAGATTGGATTACAGCAGGACAAGCAGGACACTTCGAGTTCGACGCCGACCCAATGGCTATGGAGGTTTGGGACAGATGGTCGCAACAGGCATCGAACTACAAAGATCGTGAGGAGATAGAGGGCAAATGGAGGTCGTTTAGATCGGATAAAGCGAATCTTGTGACTTACAGAACGCTCCTTAAGCATATTCCAGACGGAATGGAGAGGTCGGGATACGTCATAAATGAAAAGACTCTTGCAATCGCTATTTCCGAGCACCTTAGAGGTACGCTGAAGTTTATCCCCGACGCCAACCGTTGGATGATTTATGAAAACGGTCATTGGGTAGATCAGCACAAAGCGTTTGCCGATAAGCGGATAGCCTATGCAATGGACTATATCCTCAATTTAAAACGGGTCGAGTACGCAGGAAATACGACTCTCAAGAAGATAGTGGACGGACTTATAAAAAAGTACGATACGAATCTTCCTTCTCTGTTGGAAAAAGTTCGCGGGTATCTTATGGCCATTAGCAATATGTGCGTTACTAGTGACATATTCGACGCGGACCGCCGCTACTTCGGAGTCGGCAACGGCGACATTGATCTCACCACGGGAGAGCTTCTGAAGCCCGACCCTCAACGCTACATCTCTCGGCACACAAACATTTGCTTTGTTCCCGAGGCCGACTGCCCCCGCTGGAAGCAAACGCTAAGAGAATGTCTTGATGACGACGAGATGGTTGATTACTTCCAAAAGGTAGTCGGGCAGGCCGCATTAGGGCAGACGAACAAAAGACTTATAGTTTTTCTCTATGGTTTCGGGTGCAATGGTAAGTCAACGATTCTTGAGGGTATGCGGGCAACTTTCGGAGATTATCAGCGTACCGCAAGTGAGGACGTGTTCTTTGGCGCAGGCGGAGGTTCCACTCGTTCGGACTTAATCGACTTGAGAGGTGCCCGCCTTATTGAACTCCCCGAGACTGAACGTGGTGGTAGGTTCAACGCCACACAAATGAAACGAATCACGGGCGGCGACGAGATTAGCGTCCGCGCCCCCTACGCCCCCAAGCAGGAAAGGTTCTCGCTCGTCGGTATTCCGTTTATTGCTACGAATTACTTTCCCGACATTAGAGAAGTGGACAATGGAACATGGGGTCGCATAAGTTTGATTGAGTTCCCGAGAAACTTTGATAATGACCCGGACTTCGTAAAGGACGAACACTTGGGCGAGAAGCTCGCGCTTGAGTACGAGGGCATCCTTAATTGGGTGATTGAAGGTGCTTTAAAGGTTCAGAAGGAGGGCCTTCAGAAACCCGAAAAAATGAAAAAGGCAATTGATAAGCACCGTGAAGAGAATGACGTCCTCGGACAATTCATTGAGGAGACATTGGTCTTCACGGGAAACGAGAAAGATCATGTTGACGGGCGAGTCCTTAATGATCGCTGGAGCGCCTACGCACGTGATAGCAGGAATAAGTTCGGGCTTAATTCTCGAAGCAAGCTGATGTCTGAGATGGTACGAAGATACAGACTTACATCGGTAACGGTTAGGGGAGTCCCTCGTCTTAAAGGCGTTAAGCTCAGAGAGGAAGTCATGGACAGCGGCGACGAAGACTGACACTTGAACCACCTCGCATAAACCACAATAGCCTCGGAATTTAACCTCCGGGGCTTTTTCGTGTCTGACAAATACCTTGAACAAGAGATCGCTACTCGGCTCGCCGAGTTCTTTGACGACCCGCTCGGGTTCGTGATGTGGGCTTTCCCGTGGGGACAGCTCCCCGAGATGTCGGTCGTGCGTCTGCCCGAGCCGTGGCGCTCTCAGTTTCACTGCGACTTCGGCCCCGACAAGTGGGTCTGCGAGCTATTGGAAGACATCGGCCGCGGCGTTAGAGAACGCGGCTTTGACGGTGTGAACGCCGTCATGCCTCAGCGTATCGCTATCGCTTCAGGCCACGGTATCGGCAAGTCCTGTCTTACCGCGCTTCTTGTGACGTGGCTTATGGCAACCCGCCCGCACTGCAAAGGCATTGTTACCGCCGTGACCGCAAGCCAGCTCACGACAAAGACGTGGGCTGAAATCAACAAGTGGATGAAGCGCTCGGTCGTTGCCGATATGTTCGAGTACACCGCCGACTCAATCCGTGCAAAGGAAGCGCCCGAGACTTGGCGAGTGGACGCGGTGACTTGTAAAGAGGAGAACTCCGAGTCTTTCGCGGGTCAGCACGCCGCCTCTTCCTCTCCGTTCTACATCTTCGACGAAGCCTCGGGTATCTCGGAAAAAATCTTCGAGGTTGCCGAAGGCGGTCTAACCGACGGCGAGCCTTTCATGTTCATGTTCGGAAACCCGACGAGAGCCTCGGGTACGTTCTATGCCGCTTTTAACGATCGCAAGAAAAGGGCGTCATGGTACACGCGGCACGTGGACTCCCGAGATGTGGCGATTACCAACAAGCGGCAGATCGAAGCATGGAAAGAGGAGTATGGCGAAGACTCCGACTTCTTTAGAGTCCGTGTGAGAGGCGAGTTCCCGAACCAAGCAAGCAATCAGTTCATACCTTCCTTCTCGGTTGAAGAGGCTATGAAGCGCGCACCCGCCGATCACCCGACGGTCGCCACCATCGGCGTGGACGTGGCTCGATACGGCGACGACGACTCCGTAATCTTTTTCCGGTTCGGCAAAAACGCCAAACTTCCGTACCGAGTTTTTCACGGACTCTCCGTTGTGGCATTGACCCACGAGATCAAGAAGGCTATCGCCTACTGCTACGAACTCGGTTTTAAGCAGGTCTATTGTTTCGTGGACGAGACGGGCGTCGGGGCGGGTGTTGTGGACATTCTTTTGGACGCGGGCTACAAAGAAGTCTATGGCATTAACTTCTCAATGGCCGCAGACGACTCCGATCAGTTCGACCGCAAACGAGACGAGATATGGGGGCGCGCCCGAGAGTGGCTTAAGAAAGGGTGCCTCGTTGAGGACGAGGACTTAAAGCACGACCTTGTGGCGCCCGAGTATGAGATACGCCCGTCGGGCGCTATCAAGCTCGAAAGCAAAGAGAGCATGAAAAAACGCGGTCTTAGCTCCCCCGATATCGCCGACGCTTTCTGTCTTACGTTCTCAATGCTGATCGCGGAATACTCACCCGAAGACTACCAGCGCACCAACCAACACGTGGCTCAGGCTCGCATGGATTACAACCCCCTCGATTTCCGCTTCTGATACTTGACGAGCTTTCTGCGCCCGACAATACCCCAAAACAACGGAGAACTTTATGCACGTGAAGGTATTGAGCACGCAGGAGGTTATGTCTTACCCGGGCTTTGACGAACTCATTGAGGAGTATTCGCAAGCCTTCGACAGCGCGCATCCCGGCGCTGTCAAAGTGGATTGGAAAGCCTACGAGGACTTCGGGGACAACCTGAAGACCGCGGCAGTGATCGCCGAAGATAAGATCGTCGGTATTGCCGCCGTCCTCATTCAGCACTCCCGCCACTACGATATGCCCGTGGTCACCATCGAAGCGCTCTACCTTCGCCGCGCTTACCGCAAAGGTACCGCAGGTCTGCGTCTGCTTTGGGCCGCCTCTGACATCGCCCGTGACTCGGGCGCAAAGGGCTTGGCGTTGTGCGCGCCGCCTGAGAGTGAACTTGAGAAGCTCTGTATCGCCAAAGGCTACGCAGACCTGCGACACGTCTATTGGGTGCCCGCATGAACGAGGTCTCTCTTCCTGCGTCCAGCGCCGCGGCTATTGCCCGCGTCGAGGAGTTGGGCGAAGCGCTCAAAGCGAATTTCCCCGAATACGTCTTCCCCGTCGAGCACTCCCTGCACGGCGGGATGTACGCCCGCACCATCCGAATGCCCGCGGGCACGGCGGCAGTAGGCACGCTAATCCGAGTGCCCACGCTTCTCATTGTCAGCGGCCACGTGCGCATTAACTCGGGCGACCGCGTGTACGAGCTTGAGGGCTACCACGTCTTAGAGGGCGAGATCAACCGCAAGCAAATGGCATGGGCCTTAGAAGACACTGAGATCACCATGATCTTTGCGACGAAGGCAAAAACCGTGGACGAGGCCGAGCGCGAGTTCACCGTCGAATTTGAACAGTTACAGAACCGAAAGAAGGAGATTTCAGCATGAGCGGAGTCGCAGTCGGAGCGGCGGTCGTAAGTACCGCGGCGTCCATTTACAGCAGTAACCGTCAGGCCAAGGCTACGCGTGCCGCGGCCAACGCGCAGGTCGATCAGTCCAACAAACAGTTGGCTCAGCAGAAGGAGCAGTACAACCGTGCAAATCAGAAGCAGGCTGACATCGGCTCTTTGCTTGAAGCCAATACAGGCTCGGACCTCGGCACCACTATGTTGTCGGGCGCTCAGGGCATTGACCAAAATCAGCTCCGGCTTCAGAAAGGGGGCACCCTTCTCGGAGGTTAATCATGGAACTTAGAGAAAAAGTCCAAAGCCGCTGGGACGCTTTGAAAAAAGAGCGTTCCTCTTGGATGTCGCATTGGAAGGACATCAGCGAGGTACTGCTTCCGCGAGCAGGGCGCTTTCTGCCTACCGAGAATAACCGCGGAGGCAAGGCCGCATTTCGTAAGATTCTCGACAGCACGGGCACCCGAGCACTGAGAACCTTGTCCGGCGGCATGATGTCAGGCATGACCAGCCCCGCTCGCCCGTGGTTCCGTCTTACAACGTTCAACCCCGAGTTGGACGAGAGCTACGAGGTCAAGGTGTGGATGTCGCAGGTCACCTCTCTCATGCAGATGGTCTTCTACAAGTCCAATACCTACCGTGCGCTTCAAATGGCCTACGAGGAATTGGGCGCCTTCGGCACGTCTGCGACCTTGATCTACGACGACTTCGACCGCGTTATCCACTGCCATCCCTTGACCATCGGTGAGTTCGCTATCGCTACCGACTCCCGAGGCCGCGTGAACACGGTGTACCGAGAGTTCCGCATGACGGTGGCTATGCTCGTCCAAGAGTTCGGACTAGCCAACGTCAGCCGAGCGGTGAAGGATATGTACGACCGAGGCCAGCTCGACGAATGGGTTGAGGTCATCAATGCGATTGAGCCTCGCACGGAACGAGACCCGAGGAAGACCGACGCCAAGAATATGCCGTACTTGTCGGTGTACTTCGAGAAGAGCGGCGACAAAGGCAAGGTCTTGCGTGAAACAGGTTTTACCGAGTTCCCCGCTATGTGCGCCCGTTGGTCGGTCACAGGCGGCGACATCTACGGAACAAGCCCCGGCATGGAAGCGTTGGGCGACCTCTGTCAGCTACAGCAGATGCAGTTCCGCAAGTCGCAGGCGATTGACTACAAAGTCCATCCGCCCGTCTTAATCCCGAGCGAAATGAAGAACATGGGTACGCAGTTCCTGCCGGGCGGCGTCATTCCGTACTCCAACGCACAGCAGGCTCAGCAAATCCGATCTGCCTACATGGTTGATCTCGACTTGAACTCTCTCCTTGTCGATATTCAGGACGTGCGCCAACGCATTAACGAGGCTTTCTACCGCGACATCTTCATGCTGATGGTCAACTCCACCGACAAGACTATGACGGCGACCGAGGTCACCGAGCGGCATGAGGAAAAGATGTTGCTGATGGGGCCCGTGCTTGAACGACTGAACGCGGAAATGCTCGACCCCTTAATCAACATCGTGTTCAACAAGCTCGTGCAGGCAGACCTTCTGCCGCCGCTCCCCGAAGACTTGCAGGGTCAGCAGTTAAACGTCGAGTTTATTTCCATCCTCGCTCAGGCTCAGAAAGCCATTAGCACCAACTCCGTGGACCGTATGTTCTCGGTGCTCGGCAACCTCGCGGGCATGAAGCCCGACATCGTGGATAACGTCGATCTCGACTTTTGGCCGCAGTGGTACGCCGACGCTTTGGGCGTTGACCCGCGCTTCATTGTCTCGGGCAAGAAGGTCGCCGTCATCCGTGAGCAGAGAGCGCAGGCTGAACAGCAGGCCGTGGCTATGGAACAGCTTCAAGGGGCGACGCAGGCCGCCAAGAACATGGGTATGTCCATGCAGGGTCAAAGCCCCGAGCAGATCATGCAGGCGTTTACAGGCTACTAACTGATACTTGAAGAGATTTTGATGGTTGACAATTCTGAAAAGTTCGATTGGGACGCACGGGAGCGCGAACGCGAAGACCTCGAACGTGAGACCAAACAGGTCTTGCAGGAGAGAAAAAACGATCTCGAAACCGTGTTGTCAACCGAGCAGGGCCGTCGCTTCGTTTGGTCCTTGATGAGCGAAAGCGGCGTCTTCTGTTCGACCTACAACCCGAAGGCCGCGGATGTGGCAATTGACATGGCCTTCACGGAAGGACGCAAGCAGTTGGGCTATCGGCTCCTTGAAGAGATTCAGGTGCTTTGCCCGCACAAGTTTTTGTTAATGCAACAGGAGATGATTAAAAAATGGCAGAAGGCTTAGAAGGCGGAACGCCCGCACCGGCACCGGCTCCTACACCGGCGAGCGCCGCTACACCTGCACCGACTCCGGCGCCGACACCCGCTCCCGCAGGAGCAACTACTGAAGGTCAGGACCTGCCTAACCCGTTAGGCGAAGCAGGCGGACTTCCCAATCCGTTGGGCGAGAATCCTGCGCCGCAGGATAACAAGCCGGTAAGCGAAGCCCCCGAGCACTACGCTGAGTTCGACATGGGCGACTACGGCAAGCTCTCTGAGGAATCCGCTAAAGACTTCGGCGCAGCCGCCCGCGAGCTTGGTCTCTCTCAGGAGAAAGCGCAGAAGCTCGTCAGCTCCATGACGCCAGCAGTTGCCGCACATCTTCAGCAGAAACTTGCAGGCTACGCCAACGAGTGGATTGCTTCGGCCAAGGCCGACGCTGAAATCGGGGGCGCCAACTACAACCGTAATCTCGGAGTAGCCAAGCTCGCCTACGACAAGTACGCCACGCCTGAGTTGAAGAAAGTTCTCGCTGTCTCGGGCCTCGGGTGCAACCCCGAGATTCTCAGACTCTTTTACCGCGTCGGCAAGACGCTCCAAGAAGACCAAGGCGTGGGAGCAGGCAACGGTCCGCAGACTCAGCCTTTCGTCCGCTATCCGAATACCCCGAACATGAAGTAATCAAGAAGGAGAGGAAATGTCCACCAACGCAAAATACAATCCGACGCTTGCTGATATCGCGTCCCGCATGGGCCCCGACAAGCGCGTCGATACTGACATCATCGAAGCCCTTAACGAAACAAGCGAGCTTCGTAACTACATGACAACCATCGAGGCCAATGGCGTCACAGAACACGTGACAACCGTTCGCACAGGGCTTCCGACCGTTGCATGGAAAAAACTCAATTGGGGCGTCCAGCCGTCCAAATCCACAACCAAGCAGGTCAAGGACTCTCTCGGCCGCATCGAGGCTTGGGCCGAAGTTGATACTCAGCTTCTTGAGATCAACGGCTGGGACAAGGACTTCCGCTTCACCGAAGAACTTGCTTTCGTCGAAGCTATGAATCAGAAAGTTGACCGCGCTATCTTCTACGGCGACAACAAGAAAGACCCCGAAGCTATTCTCGGTCTCACAGCTCGCTACGCCACAGGCAAGAAGTCCGCGGCTGACAACGCTGTTAATGTCATCGACGGGGGCGGTACGATTGCTTCCGGCAAGTCCTCCGACCTGACCTCCATTTGGGTCATGTGCTGCTCTCCGCGTACTCTCTTTATGACCTATCCGAAGGGTTCCTCCGCAGGTCTCAAGACAGAAGACAAGGGTATCTGCACAACCGAAGACGCTAACGGCGGCAAGTTCGATGTTACCCGCACAAAATTCTCTTGGGACGTGGGCCTCGTGCTTCGCGATTGGCGCTATGTCGTCCGCATTGCCAACATCTCCAAGGCCGCTCTGAAAGCCGACGCTGCCGATACGGGCGCTATTGACTTGGATGACAAGCTCTCCGACGCTATCAACCGTATGCCTTCTCTGAAAAACGGCGGCCGCTTTGTGATCTGCTGCAACCGCACCGTCAAGAACTGCCTTAAGAAACAGTTCAAGCACGCTAAGAACGTTCGCTACAGTATTTCTGAAGTCGCAGGTCAGGACGTTGACAAGTACGACGGTATCCCCATTGCTATCTGCGACGCTCTGGAATTTGGCGAGTCCAAGGTTCCGTTTGACGCCTAATTAGGAGAAAAGAATGATTGTTGACAAACTTAACGAACTCTCCGACGGCCAAGTCGTAACCGCGGCCGCCGCATCCACCAACACCTATGATTTCGGTCAGACCTCCCCGACCCCGGGCTCCAACGGCGTACTGCACGTGGTGACCACGGTCGAGGCAGGTTCCACCGGACTCATTCAGGTAAAGATTCAGGAGTGTGACACTGAGAGTGGCACGTACACGGACCTTCTCACGGGTCCGAACGTCGCCATTCCCGACGAAGGCTTAATCCTCGATATGCCCGTCCCTGCTGTCACCAAGCGTTATCTGCGCGCCTACTACACTCCGACTAAGGCTTCGGGTTCCGACGCGCCCGCCGCTAAAGCGACTCTCTCCACGATCATCACATGGGGCGTGGAACAGCAGAGCGGCTGGAAGGGTTCCGACGCTTATATGGAAACAAAGTAAAGAATCGGGTCAGTTGCATTTGAGTCACTCCAACTGAGATTTTTGGGCGCCAAGTGCGCCCGTTTTTTTAGGAGCAAACATGGCAAGTGAAGTCCAAATCTGCAACCTCGCCCTGTCTCGAATCGGCGAGGACGGCTCGATCATCTCGCTTGACCCTCCCGAAGGAAGCGAGCACGCGGCGGCTTGCGCGGCGTTTTATCAGCGTGCTTTGGGTTCTCTTCTTGAGTCCCACGATTGGAGTTTCGCGACCGTCAGAATGGCGCCGGGCAAGCTCGCAACGGAAGACACCCACGGATGGAGAGCGGCGTATGTTCTGCCGCCTGAATGCGCTCGGGTCATTTCTGTTCAGAGTCTTAACGACACGACGCACTACTATGCGCCCGAGAACGAACATTACGAGATCGAATCTTTAGGCGGACAGCGGGTTCTCTATACCGACTGCGAACTGCCGATAGTGCGCTACATAACCGCCACGCCGAACCCGGGGTCTTTTACCTCTTTGTTTATCGACGCATTGGCATGGCGGTTGGCTTCTGACTTGGCAGGCCGTATTATCAAGAGCAAAGAGGGCATTACGGTGGTGAACGCCTGTATGCGCAACTATCAGATCGCATTGGGCGAAGCAACGCGCAAAGATACAAAGGAAAAGAATCAGCCCGCAGAGCACGTGCCCGATTGGATAAAAGCACGGGGAGGCTTCAATGGCTATTAAAAGTGTGCAGGTATCCTTTGCGGGCGGCGTTGTCTCTCCTGCAATGTTTGGTCGCGTGGATGATCAGAAATACAAGACGGGACTAGCAAAGTGCGAGAACTTTATTTGCACGCCGCAGGGCGCGGTCTTCAACCGTCCCGGGTTTGAGTTCGTGTGCGCCACGAAGTACGCCGATAAGAAAACGCGCCTTATCCCGTTTAAGTTTTCGTCCGATCAAACAATGGTTATTGAGTTCGGTGACAAGTATGCGCGCTTTCATACGAACGGCGCGACTTTGATGTCGGGCAGCTCTCCCTACGAGATCACGACACCCTACGAGGCAGATGACCTCGCGGAGATCAAATACACGCAGTCAGCCGACGTCCTGACGCTCGTGCACACAAAGTATCCTCCGAAAGAATTAAAGCGCTACAGCGCCTACGATTGGCGCTTGGAGACCATCGACTTCGCACTCGGTATCTCTGCGCCTACCATCAGCGGTGTGACTTACCACGCCAACGGCAACACGAGCGAGAACCGCTTCAACGTCCGCTACGTTGTCACGGCTCTGAAGGAAACTGACGAAGGCACTATCGAGTCGGGCGCAAGCACTGCGTTTACCATCTCTTGTAATCTTTACCACAATGAGAGCAACAACGTCATTCAATGGGGCGCCGTGACAGGCGCTAACCGTTATCGCGTCTATAAGTCTTTGTCGGGCGTCTATGGCTACATCGGGGAGACCAACGCCTTGACCTTCACGGATGACAATATCGCGGCCGACGAGTCCATTACACCGCCTCGATACGACACGATCTTTCAATCGGCAGGCTCCATTCAATCCGCGACGATCACCAACGCAGGCACGGGTTACGTGGGACCCAACGGCGAGATCACAAGCGTGACGCTTGATTCTTATGAAATTTGGCGTACTACCGTTAAGTATCGAGCACCGTACTATTCGCCCGACAACATAGGAGATTTTGCGGGGGCATGGTCCGCGCAGGTCTATGTTGTTGACGACGAAGGCACGGGAAGCGGCGCCGTGGTTCAGCCCGTTATGTGTACGGGGCCGGGTGGCTTTGAACGCTTAAGCGACCCATACGACGGGGGAAGCGGTGAAGACTATTACATCGGCTGGAAGATGTACTCGAAGTCCTTCTGCTACGTTTACTACATCCCTGTCAAGGGCCTGAAGTTAGTGAGCGGCGGCTCGGGTTACAAGAAGCCTCGTATCGTCATTGAGATTACAGGCGTCCCCGTTATGGAGGAAACTAACGCCGGAGCAAACCGAGTGGATGTTCCGGGCAAGGTGACCTGCGTCAAATATTCGGGAGAGTTCAGAGCAAGAGCTTATGCCAATGGCTTCACCAACCGCGGCATTATCGTGACCGACCCGACGGGTCGAGGCGCTGTTCTTACGCCTGAGTTTGCCAACGGGAAGCTGACGCGAGTCAACATCCTCGACGGCGGCCAAGGCTATACCAACCCGACAGCCACGGTCTATGCTGAATACGGCTCGGGTGCTACCGTGAGCTTGTCGCTCGGTGCAATCGGCGACTATCCCGGATGTGTGACGTACTACGAGCAGAGGCGCTTTTTCGGCGGCACTCGCGTCCGTCCGCAGATGTTATGGGGGACTCGTCCGGGCACTGAGTCGGATATGAGCTACACCATCCCGACGCAGGACGACAACCGCATTAAGTTCCGTATCGCCGCTCAGCAGGCGTCTCGCGTGCAGCACTTGGTACCGATCTCTCAGCTTCTTGCACTGACCGAGACCGCAGAGTTTCGCATTATGTCGGTGAACTCCGACGCCTTAACACCGAACTCCATCTCCGTGAAACCGCAGAGCTATATCGGTGCTTCTCCCGTACAGCCCGTCATCATCAACAACACGGCGGTCTATGCCGCTTCCCGCGGCGGACATCTGCGAGAGCTTGGTTACAATTGGCAGGCCAACGGTTTCATTACGAGCGACTTGTCCATCCGCGCCCCGCACCTCTTTGAACTCGGCAAGCGTGTTGTGGACTTAAGCGTTACCGCCGCTCCCGAGCAGATCATTTGGGGTGCTACCAACAAGGGAGAGCTTTATGGCCTTACCCATTTACCCGAGCAAAACGTCGGGGCTTGGCACGTGCATACTACTAAGGACGGCTACTTCGAGTCCTGCGCCGTCGTGACCGAAGGCGAGGAAGACCGCCTCTATGTGGTAGTGCGGCGCCTTGTGAACGGGGCCTACGTTCGTTACGTGGAACGCATGGGTACTATGTCTGCCGCAACACTGGAAGAGTCTTTCTACGTTGACTCGGGTCTGACTTACCGAGGCGTGCCCGTCTCGACGCTTCAAGGGCTTAACCACCTCGAAGGCTGTACCGTGGCAGTGCTTGGAGACGGGGCCGTCATGCCGCCGCAGAAGGTGAAAAACGGGAAGATTACTTTACCGGAAGAGCACTCGGTCATTCACGTGGGACTGCCGATCACCGCAGAACTTCAGACCTTACCGATTGCCATTCAGCTTAACGACGGCTCCTATGGCCGAGGTCATACAGCCAACATCAACAAGGCTTGGCTACAGGTCTATCGTTCCAGCGGCATTTGGGTCGGCCCGTCCTTTGAAGAGCTGACCGAGAACAAGCAGAGAACAGACGAGCCGTACGGTGCTCCGCCCAACGCCGTCACGGGCACAGTAGCCGTGCTGACAACGCCTTCATGGAAAGACGAGGGCAAGGTCTGCGTAAGGCAGGCCGACCCCCTGCCGCTGAAGATCACAGGCCTTACCGTTGACCTCGCGGGCTGACACTTGAAGGCAGTTTGAGGCGTTACCTTATCCCCACAACCACGTGGGGATTTTCATGTCTTCTTACTACAGTTATCAAACCAATACGCCGCGAATGTTCACGCCCGCCGAGCAGGAGCAGTTCGAGCTTGCGCGCCTCGGTCCGGTCACGCCCGCGCAGCAGGAGGCTTTTCTTGACTACGGCTACGAGCCGAGAGCCGCGCAGGGGGCAGGCGCAGGAGCTAAGGCAGAGACCGATTGGGGCAACACTTTCGGTCTTGTGGGCTTAGGGCTGACAGTGGGCCAAGCCCTAGGCAGTGCTTACAGTGCTTGGGCCTCCTCTAAGACGCAGGCCGCTGTGCAGAAAGCGCAGAGCAAGATCGCAGCCAACAACGCCGAATCTATGCAGATGGGCGTTGAAATGAGCCGACGCCAAGGCGAGGCCATTATCGGAAAACTCACGCGCAAAGCGGGGCAGACGAAGGCCACGCAGAGAACGAGAGCCGCCGCCAACGGCATTGGGCTTGGCACGGGTAATATCGCCGAGATTATGGCGACGACCGACCTCTTAAAGGGCGAAGACATGAAGACCGCGGAACTTAACGCGATCGCGCAGTCTTGGGGCTACAGCGCCAAAGGCGCGTCGCTTACAGGTCAGTCCAACGCCTTAGGCATTCTCGGGTCGGCCAACAGCGACGTTGCGCTCGGCAACGCTTTTGCCGCAGGACTTGAGGGCGCGGGCCGCGTCGCAGGCTATTGGCAGTCCTTTAAAGCAGGTGTAGGAGTAAGACGATAATGGCAGGTTTAATTCCGAATCAGACACAAGACTTAACCCCGACCGTCAACGTCGGCACCACCGACTTCATGGACCCGACGGGCCGCGTGCAGGTCAAGCAGCCGAACTACGAGCCTATGGCCCGCGCCGCGCTTTACTTCCAGCAAAAGCAGAACGAAGCCAAGATCGAGCGGGCGCGGGGCGACTTGGAGCGCTACATCACCGAGAGCACTTACGGAGTTCCGGGCGAGGACGGCAAACCGCAAGGCGGATGGAGACAGCTACAAGGGGAGAACGCCTGCCTGCCTGATGACGACGGCAAGGGCCTCGCACAGAGAGTGGACGAGGGATTGGAAGCCGCAAAGCGCCAATACACTCAGGGCTTCACGCCCGAAATGCTCAAGCAGTTTGATGACCACTACTACATCAATCGCCGCAATCAGGTCTATAACTCCGCGAGTGCTTTTGTTCTAGAGCAAAACAACGCTTGGAAAAAGTCCTCTGCCGAAGGCAACATCGCCATTGGTATCAACGGGATGATTAAAGCGGTCAATGACCCTGCGTCTTTTGAAGCGAATCAGAAACTTACCGACAACAACGCCTACTTTTACGCCCGTGAGTTCTTGGGGCTGGATAAGGCCGCAGCACAGGTCTATGCCCGAGAGCAGGTCTCTAAGGGCGTGGCAGGCGCCATTACCAATATTCTTGCGGACATTCAAAATGACCCGCGAGGTATCGTTGACGCACAGCGCCTTTTGAAAGAGCACGGCGACCTGATGACCGCATCGGACCTTGTGCGCACGCGCAATTTAGTCGATCAGGAAGCCAATAAGATCAGCGACACCAACAAGGTGGACAGCGTGGCAAGAAGTTTGACGCGCAACACGGAAATCTTCGGTCATAACGGAATGCCGCCTTATAAGCTCGGCACTGCCGAGCACGGCTTTGGCATTTGCATTGGCATGGAAAGCGGCGGACATCAGCTTGATACCAAGACGGGTCAAGTGCTCGTCGGACGTTATCGCGACGGCTCGGTGCCCAAAGACCAAAGCAAATGGTCTTACGGTGCGGCGCAAATGCAGATCGGTACCGCCGAGGAAACCGCCAAGCGAAACGGCGTTGTATGGGATAAAGACAAGTTCTTGAAAGACCGAGACTACAACATTGAGCTTGGTCTTCTGCACTACAACTACCTTGTGCGTCAGTTCGGCGGTCAGCTTGAGTTGGCAACTGCCGCGTACCACGCGGGGGAGGGCGCGGTCAAGAACGCATTGACCCAAGCCGCCAAGAAGGGCGGCTCGTACCTCGATTACCTCGGTCCGCATAGCCGTGACTACGTGACGAAGTTTAGAGAAAGATATAACGCCGCGATTATGAAATCGGGCGCAGGCGGCTCGATCTTTGACCCTGCAAGTTTCCAAAAGTACGGTGAGTACGCCTCCCGCAAGCAGGTCGAAGACAAAGTGCTTGAGCTCGATAAGAAGGCAACTTTTGATATCGCGCACCGCAACAGCATTACCGACAGAGCCTATGCGCAGTTGGAAAAGCAAAGGCAGTCTGATATGCGGGAGCGCGAGAACGGAGGCGCGGCGATTCTCAATTGGTGCTTCGAGAACGGCTTTGACATTGACAATGTGCCTGTCGAACTCAAGAACCGAGTGACGCCGAGCGACTTTGCCGAGATCGCGTCCAAGGTTAAGGCTTTCCGAAACAACGATCAGTCGGGAGACCGCGACCTCTACATCAAATACATGACCAACGACAAAGCACTGCTCGAACTCAGCGACGCGGGCTATACGTTGGTGCGCGCCGCCGTGCCGGGAGACGTTCGCCAAGCTCTTGACGATCAAAGAGCGCGCCTCAAAGAGAAGGATGCCATGTCGCACCAACAGCAGGCGCTTGACGTTCGCGACGCTCAGGTCGGAAAGTTCAAGCCTGAGTACGAGCTGAGCATGGAGACCATGACGCAGGCCTTCAAGCGCATTTACGGTGCGCAGGAATGGAAAGACTTAGACGTAAACAAGCAGTCGGATATGCTCGGTATGTTCCGAGGATATGCCGCAGAGCGCTTGCAGGTTCGCAAACAGCAGGGCAAAGACACAAGTGCTCAGACAGTAGAAGACATGGTGAAGGAGTTTTTGGGTCACGAGTACGACACGAACAACATCATCATGTCCGACTCTAAAAAGAACTTCTCTCAGCTCAGCGCCAAGGACGCCAACACAACTAAGCGCGGCAATCTCTATGACATCGGAAAACAGCTTGCCAAACTGAAGCGCGAACGCCTCGGTTTGCCCGACGCCAACCCTTCGCAGGGCGAGATTTATGAGGCGCTCGTCAATCTCGACACCCGTCAGTACACGAACCTTCAAGGGTTCTCTTTCGACGGCTTCTCTCAGCCCCGCTTGGACTATGTGAGGAAGACCTTCAAGTGGCTCTACCATCGAGAACCCGACGCGCTCGAAACCTTGAAGTGGTACACACGCTCCCTTTGGAAGAAGGAAAAGATGGATGGTGAAGCGGCTGAGAACGCACAGACCCCGCTCAACAACACCTTCGACGGTTTCGGAAACGACTAAGGAAAAGCTATGTCCTTTGAAGACGATATGAAAAAAGCCGCGGTGCAGTCTGCCGCGCTCTCCTACACCGACGCTCTTAGGCAAGAAATCGTGCCCGAGCAGGCGGCTAAGAACTTTGCCGTGGCTCGGCAGTTCGGTATTACGCCTACAGAGGCCGCGCAGATGACGCTCAAGGAAGTGGCGATAAGACAGGCGCAGGACATTGACTACGCCGCAATGCAGGCCACCACGCCCGTCTATCTCCAAAGGATTGTTGCCGACCCTGAGAAAGCTCAGCTCGTCAAGGACGACGTGGCAAGCGCAGGGTTATTGGAACAGGCAATCTTCAAGATGACAGGCAGTCCATACGACGATACCCGTTGGCTCAAGGACAGCCGAAACGCAATTGCACGAGGCTCCTTCGGTCTTTTCAATACCATGCCGGGGCTGGGTAACATCGGCAAGCTCGACGACGCCGCGGCTCGCTTGGAGCGGCTCGATCAGATGACCGCAGAACTTCGCGAAGGCAAGATGCCTATGGAAGTTTTCGGCATTAAGGACGAGAACATCGCCAACATCGCCATGCAGTTTTTCACGCAGAACATCAAGGGAATGCGCGAGGAATTGCAGAAAGAGCAGAGGCAATACGCAACGCAGACGGCAACCGCCAATCGCATGAGCGCGCTCTTTCCTGAATCTGAGGCCAAGCAGGAGTTCGCACAACAGACCGAACTCGGAGACTCGGCAAGCTACATCCTGACGCATCCGGGAATTGTTCCTGAGCTGTTTTGGGAGTCCTTCATTCAGTATGCACCTGCCATGCCGTCTATCGGCTTGGCTTCTGCATTAGCGGGCCCCGCAGGTGCCGCGGCGGTCACGGGTGCTTTCTCCTACGGGCTGGATAGAAACTCTACCCTGATGGGCAAGATCAACGAGGAAGGCAAGGGCGGGCTGTCCGCCGAAGACATCCAAGCCGCAATCTCCGACCCCGCTAAGCTCGCAGAATTTAGAGAGAAAGCGGCGCTCCACGCAGGCCCCGTTGCACTGCTTGACGCCGCGTCCGCAGGTCTTGCCTCCAAGACGCTATTGCCTAAAGCACTGCACGCCAAACTTTCTGCTCCGTCCCGCATTATGGCTGAGTCGGTCGTCCAAGCGCCTATTCAAGGTGTGCTCGGCGGCACGGGCGAAGCATTGGGTCAGATCGCCTCTGAGGGCAGAATCACTTCTTGGTCTGATGTCTTGGCTGAAATGGTGGGCGAATTTACTACCGCGCCGCAGGAGATCGCGACCGCAGGGCACCGAGCCTATCTCTCCCACCAAGTGGAAAAGGCTAAGGCTGAAGCACGTACTCAGAACTTCAAGGACTTAGGACAGCTCGCCCGCGAGAACGTCTTGGCCGAACGCGCACCTGATGTGGCCGAGAGCTACTTCCAAGAGGTGGGCGACGCCGTGGGGCATTCCGAGGTCTATATCGACGCGCAGGCCGTCCAAGAGGCAGGCTTGGCAGAAGCACTTATGCAGTTGTCTCCGAGCGCCGCCGCGCAGTTCCAAGATGCGTTGCAGTCAGGCAGTGAGATCGCTATCCCTGCGGGCGAGTACCTTATGCGTATCGCTCGCTCGGACATCAACGACGATCTTGCGCCGCTCCTGCACTTAGCCGACGAGCCGTCCCTGCACCAAATGGAAGGGATGGAGGACGAGGGCCAAGCCTCTGAGCAGGCACCGCAGGAAGGCGCGGAAGAGCCGCAGGCTGACAACCCTGTAGTTGACATCGCCGACGCCGTTTCTCAGACCATTGACCAAGTGGCAGAGGGTTTGGCGGGGCAACAACCCGCCGAGCAAAATGAACAATTAGCTAGGCAAAATGCACAATCTGCCGAGCAAAATGCGCAAGTCGCCGAGCCAATTGCAAACCGCTTGGAGCGTGTGCGCCCGAAGGAAACGTCGAATGAGATCAAGGTACTGACCAAGGAGATCGCCTCGGTCTTTGAGAAGTCAGGTGCTCCGAAAACGGAGCAGGCCGCTATGACGGGTCTTTGCTTGTCTTTGGCAATGACAGCGGCGCAAGACCTCGGCATGACACCGACCGAGTTTTGGAGAGCGCACGGTCTGAAGCTAGCGGCGAGCCCCGCGCAGGCTAACGCCGCGGGTATTAAGCAGGCCGAAGGTTCCAAGGGCGAGTTCTTCCCGGTTCAGAACATTATCGTCCGCTGGGCTTCCGCCGACCCGAGCACGCTAGTACACGAGTCAGGCCATTGGTTCCTGCACAACCGTATCAAGATCGCAGAGGACTTAGAGAACAAGGCTAAGACCGAAGCATTGACCGAAGGTGAGAAGCACTATCTCGACGCAACTAAAGCGGCGCTGAAGTGGTTGGGCATTGACTCCTTTACGCAGTGGGACGCCATGTCTTTGGAACAGCAAAGACCGCTTCACGAGAAGTTTGCCCGTACCTATGAGGCTTATCTTATGGATGGACGCGCTCCGACCCGAGGCTTGCGTGCGCTCTTCCGTCAGTTCTCGAATTTCCTCAAGAAGGTGTACTACGTGCTTTCGGGCATCCCCGGGACCGAACTTAATCCGCAGACCAAGGAGCTTTTCGACAATCTCTTTATCGCCCAAGAACAGGTGACGGAAGCGAAAATGCGCCGTCAGATGTTTGACCTGATGGAGCAGTTCGTGGGCTTAGTGGAGCCGGGTGTGCTCCAAGACTACGAGGACACTTTGCAGGAGCGTGACGCGCAGGCCTATGAGTATCTGATGTCGGGTCTGCTCCGTAACGCCCACCGCACGGGGCGCCTTACGCTTCAGATGGAAAAGCGCATAACTAAGGACGCCAACGAAGCACGCAAGCAGTTCGCCCAAGAGGAGAGAGCGAAGTTCAAGAAGACTCGCGTGGGTGTGCTGATGTCGTTCCTGCGAGACGGAGAAGAGCAGGCCGACGGCACGAAGTACCGCCCGAAACTCACCAAGAGCGAACTCTCCAAACTCGGCTTTACCGACGAAGAGATCGAGACATTGAAGAAGGCCAAACTCCTTTATGTGCATACCAAGGGCACAAGTCAAGTGAGCGCCCAAGACCTCGCCAAGGACAGGGGCTACACGAGCGCCGACGAGATGGTTAAAGACCTGTTAGCCAACGCCGACATCGACGCCATTGTGGACGCTCAAGTCCAGCAGAGAATGGACACGGAGAGAAGCGAGATCGCAACGCCCGAGGCCATTAAGAAACTTGCCGACGAAGCAGTCTCTCAGGACGCAGGCACCCGCGTGGTAGCCATTGAGATCAACGCTTTAGAGCGCACGCAGAATAGGACCGTGGACGCCTCCTTCTTTGCAGACGTGGCAAAAGAGGCTCTGCTTCGCAAGAGCTCGAAAGAGATTCATGCAGAGAACTACCGCAATCAGGCCGCCGCTAAAGCTCGTCAAGCGCTCGCGGCTTTAAAGCGCGGAGACCTAAAGCAGGCCGCACTTCTGAAAAGACAGGAGCTTTATCAGCTTTGCTTAGCGAACGAAGCAACGAAGATTGAGAAGCAGCAGGCTCGAGCAGAAAACCTCTACAAGCGAATTAAGAACCGTAAGGAGATCAAGGGTACTTCCACTCGCTACCTCATTATGGCGCAGAGGCTCCTCGCCACTGCGGGCTACAGCGTCTCCGAGGACTTAACCCGAGACGCCGTGTCGATCTCTGAGTTCAGTCAGGAATGCAAAGACCAAGGCGAGATTCAGCCCAACATCGAGGATGACTTGGGGACCCGCATTCGCGACGCATACGTGGGTCAGGAAGCCGACCCAAAGAATCTGCCCGTTGAATTGGCGCAGGAGTTGGAAGCCGCAGTGCGACAGCTTATGAAGTTGGGGCGCGACGTGAACACAGTGGAACTCGCGGGCGAGACCATAGAGCTGGATACCGTCGCAGTTGAAATCTCCGACGGAGTAATCGCCAATGCACAGAAGCACGGTGTTGAAGCCAAGGGCGCAATGGAAAACGTCGGCATTAGAGCCAAGGTCAAAGACGCCTTAGATAAGATCGGAATGGCGCACGCCCGCATTCCGTCGCTCTTTGCGGCAATGGACGGCAAGAGAAACGGCAATCTCTTCGAGGCTATCATCAAACCCGCAGACGAAGCGGCGACGCACGAGGAGCAGTTGAAGGTGCATTTTGCCAAGCGCCTGTTCAAAGCCTTCAAGATTCTCGGCCGCAAGACATTCGAGAAAGCGCGCTACTACGACTTCGCGCAGTCGAGCTTTACCCGAAGCCAAGTCATCGCTATGGCGTTGAACATGGGCAACGAAGGAAACTTCGACCGCTTGGTCTCGGGTTCTGCCCTTTGGAAACCCGCGACAGGCGGACGCAAACTCACTGCCGCCGAGATGATTCAGATCGTTGGAGAGACGCTCACAAAGGAAGAGCTCGAAGCCGTCCAAGAAGTATGGGATACCTTCGCCGAGCTTCAGCCCGAAGTTATGGCGCAGGCCAAGCGCTTGACAGGCAGAACGCCTGAGCTAGTTCCCCCGCGTCCTATCTCCTTCCGTCTTGCCGACGGCACCGTGGTAAATCTTAAGGGTGGTTACTACCCCATTGTCTACGATCGCTTGGCAAGCGTGAAGGGAGAGGAGCTCGCCAACATGAAAGACGCCTTGAGTCAGGTAGCAGCGGCCTCCCGCAGTCAGAACACCGCTAAAGGCTTCTTAGAGAAGCGCGCCAAGAAAGTGGAGGGACTTGCTGTGACACTGACTTTGCGTGCGGCCTTCGAGGGCCTCGACGCGGAAATCCACCGTCTCGCTTGGGAAGAGTGGGTAGTGAACTCGGGCAAGATTCTGAAACGAGTCAGCCCGACGCTCGCGGATTATTGGGGGCCTCGTGCAGTGGGTGCTATCGACGAGTGGCGCAAAGCTATTGCCACAGGGAATGTCTCTCAGCCCGAGGGTCTTGACGCCATATCCCGAGTGGTCACGTCAGGTATCTCTATTGCCGCGTTGGGTCTGAACGTCATCACGGCTATTGTTCAGCCCATCGGCATTATCAATACCACAGCGGTCATCGGTCATAAGTGGACTGCCAAGGGTCTGTCTCGCTTCCTGACAATGGGGCCGAGAGCGGCCTTCAAGTTCGCCGCGGGCAAGAGCGGTGCGTTTGAGAACCGCGCAAGAACGCGCTTTAGAGAATTGGCCGAGATTCAGGCTTATTCCGAAAGCTCGTTAGGACGCTTCAGAAACAACGTGGAACGCTATGCCTACTCCATGATTGTCTTCACTCAGATGTTGGTGGACGTACCCACGTGGCTCGGTGCTTATGAGAAAGCACTGTCCGAGGGCTGTGTTGACGCCGAGGCCGTGGCAAGAGCAGACCGCGCAGTGGTTGACGCACAGGGCGGCGGACGCCTGATGGACTTGTCTGCGGTCGAGCGCGGCGGCCCCTTGTCTCGAATTTTCACGGTCTTCTACACGTTCTTCAACTCCATCTTGAATACCGTGATGGTGAGCAAACATACCAAGGGTCGAATGGCTTTTGCCGCCGACGCGCTTCTTCTCCTCTGCTTTCAGCCCGTGATTGAGACGTTCCTGCGGGAGGGCATTAAGGCGAGCGTCGCAGGAGCCGACCCTGACGATTGGTGGGAGAAGAGCATGGAGCAAGCCCCGTGGTCAGTGCTCGACTTTAACCTCGGTCTCTTCGTTTTCCTGCGTGAATTTGCAGGCATTACGGATTCTTATACAGGGCCGTCGGGTATGAAGAAGTTCCAAGACGTGCGCCGCTTTGCTCAGCAGGTCGAGCAGGGAGACTTCGATATGGCTTTTTGGAAGTCGCTTACCAACATGACGGGCGCCATATTCGGACTGCCTGCGGCTCCGATCACTCGCGCCATGACGGGTATCGACGCTATCGAACGCGGCAAGACGGATAACCCGTTGGCTGTCATCTTCGGCTACTCGGAATACTGATACTTGACGCCGTAACGCTCATTCAGAATTGCCAAGAAAAAGGAGAAGCTATGAGTATTTCAACAGAAGCGCGGAGTTCTCAGCTCTTGGTGGGCGACGGCTCGACCAAGACTTACGCCTTCGCCTTCAAGGTTTTTGACGCGGGTACCGATATTACGATCTACGAGGCAACGGGAGAATCCTCTGAGAAGGTGATGTCTTCAGACCTCTACTCGGTGACGCTCAACGAAGATCAAGAGGGCTACCCGGGCGGGAGCGTGACGTTTACAACGGCGCCCGCAGCAGACTTGAAGTTTCGCATTGTCTCGTCCATTCCGTATCTGCAAAAGACACATCTGATGAACCTCGGGTCTTTTTCTCCTAAGACTCTAAACGAGGTTTTTGACAAGCTCTGCGCGCTGATTCAGCAAGTACGCCTCTTGGCAGACAGAGCGCTGGTGGTTCCCTATACGCAGGACAAGACGCCCGAGGAAGTGCTGACGGAAGTCTTGGAGGTCGCCGCGACCGCAGGGGAGTATGCGCAGTTGGCTCAGTCTGTGTACGCCACGGTGGAAGCAGACGTTGCAGAGGTGAAGGCGATCAAGGCACAGATTGACGCAATGATGCTGACGTTTCAAGCCATTGAAGCGTTGGCGGCGCAAGCTCAGGCCAATGCCAGCGCAACGAACGATGACAAGCTGACCTGTCAGCAGATACTCCAAGAGATTCAGACAGTTGCTTCGCAATCAGGATTCTCTACCCGCACAAGCCCGACCATCTCCGAGAATGAAACGTTTCCGTTGTCGAACCTGACGCCTTCTACATACATCAAGGCAGGAGACCTCGTTCTTAACACAACTAACGGGGACCTGTTCCGAGTTATCTCGGTAACCGCGACAACTGCCACAGTGGGAGCAAAGATTTCAAATCTTCGCGGCCCCCGCGGTGAGCGCGGTTTGCAGGGCAGTCCGGGACCCGCGGGCGAGCGCGGTGAAGCAGGGCCTATGGGCCAAAGCCCTTATGCGACTTGCTTCGGGCAGTTCCAAGTAAACGGAGAGGGAATGCTTCAGCTCGAATACGTAGGTCTTGCGCCTGCTGAATTTTCAATCAACGACAACGGGGAGGTAGAAGCTACCTATGCCAACACTTAATATCGGAAAGGTGCGTTACACGTGGAAAGGCACGTATAGCGCAACGACCGCATACAGCATTCTTGACCGAGTGAAGGACGCCGACGGCTATGTCTATGAAGCGATTAAAGCCGCACCCGCAGGAACAGAACTTACTAACGAAAACTATTGGATAAAACTTTCGGTTCAAGGCCCCCGCGGTTTGAAGGGGGATACGGGTAATGACGGTCCAAAAGGCGATACGGGCGAGGCACCGACGGCCATTTTGTACACAGAGCAGAACAACCTGACAGACGCTCAGCGGGCACAAGCTCGAACAAATATCGGATGGGCCGCAGCGTTCTCAAGTTCGTTTGGCTCGGCGATAACAGCATGGGTCACAGCCTCATTTGCCGCAGCAGTGGACGCCTACCTCATCCCTATTCTCAAACAGCTCTGCTTAGATAACGGAGCAACCCAAGCGGAAATCGACGCGCTCGAAGCTGAAGAAACAAGCGAATCTGATTCATAAGGAGCAGTATGACTACATTATCTGAAATCAAAGCTGAGTACCTAACCAAGGCGTTATCCAAACCCGTGGCGAAGTACGGCGTGAAGATGGGCAACGGCAGAATCACGTCCTTGTCCGATATGCAGGGATTCTGGGTTGAGCCATGTTCAATCGAGCTTATCGCACTGGTGGATAAGAAGTACCTGAAGGGGAACACGATTCAAGAGGAAATCCCGATTGAACCGCTCAACCGTCCTGAGGGTTTCCAGTATGGCTATGACCTCTACACATTCACAACGCCCGACCTGAAAGCTGACAACCTGAAGGTAGAAGTGTTGGAAAAACCGTTGATCGGTAAAGCTAAAGTCAAGTTCAAGGCGGGGCAGCAGTTTGCGGTCAAATCTCAGTTGATCACCGACGAACTGTATCAGAGTGCTGATGGGAAATATTACACACAGGCAGACCTTCCGGAAAACTCAGATGAATTTTGCAAAGAGCGCTACAGCAACGAGGTGAAGGCTGAGAGAAACGCACGAATAAGCGACACAGACGACTATGTGAAGTTGCCTGATATCA
>ERZ1673743.782-NODE-782-length-42336-cov-128.933895_pt1 | contig 42336 bp, 45 predicted proteins | sample MGYA00580197_ERZ1673743 | MGnify/ENA primary metagenome ERZ1673743 (study PRJEB41218, sample SAMN15661795) | gut metagenome | host: Homo sapiens | place: Canada: London | collected 2015-08-20/2019-03-30 | study: EMG produced TPA metagenomics assembly of...
AAGGAGTTTTCGGTTCCGGTGAAAACGAGAATGTGTTTGACTCTATCAAGGCACACGCCGGATGGCTTGATGCCGAGAGGTGCGAAGGCGTCACAAGAATAAACAGCAATCTCAAAAGGCCGGTAGGGACTTTTTCTTTAGGCGGCTTCATAAGCCGTGGGGCCAAAGCATTTGCTTCACCCATTATTACAGCAGTAGGAAATATCAAGAAATCGTTTGAAGAAGCGGCGCAAAATGCAGCCCAAGCACTTCAGAATCAAGAAGCCCCGAGTGCTAACAATACAACGCCTGCAAGAACGGCGGAAGCTCAGTTGGCGGCACGTTCAGGCAACCCTCAAACAGAACAACAGATGGAGCAGAATCCACAAGTGAGTGATGCGACTGATGAAGATGACAATATCCGTCAGGAGCAGGAAGCCAATCAAGCCGGTTGGGGTTCATTTATGGCAGACCTCGGTTTCACCGGTCTCGGAGACATCGGCCACAACCTTGGTTATGTCATAGCCATGATGCCTGACATTCTTGTCGGCATGATGACCGGCAAGACACAGAGCCTGCATCTCCGTAATAACCTGATACCGATGGCATCCGTGGTCGCCGGACTCTTTGTAAAGAATCCCATTCTGAAGATGGTTCTCATCGGTATGGGTGGCCTGAACCTCGTCAACAAGGCCGGACATGAAAGCATAGAACGGCATAATAATCCGAATGGGCCGCGATTCAAGCAGTATGAAGACCAGGAACTCAATCCGAGGATAACCGGTCCCGTCATCAACGGCAACTGCCTTGTCGCCAATATCGACCGCACTCCATGCTCGATAATGCTTCCCGACAACGTGGTGGCGGCATATCAGAGCGGAGCCTTACCCTTGAACACTCTTGCCAACACAGTCCTTGCAAGACATGACGCCAACAGCCAGCTCGCACAGGAGAACTACCGTGCCGTCACTCAGGAGAATCAATCCCAGACCAGACAAATCAGATAATAAGCGAAACAGAATATGAAAGAAAAATCCCCACAGGAAGAAAAGGCGGCAGTCCGTCAGGTACAGTTAATCAACGAAGCCCTCACCAGTGCCAAGGGCAACGGCGGCCAATGGCTCAACCATGCCGGAATGATGGCACCGCGCATCTATCCGAAAGGCCCGATGGTAAGCCCCTTTAACGCGCTCGTCCTGCAGCTCAACGCTGACCGCGAGGATTATGCCTCGTCGCAATATGTGTTCTTCCACACGGCAAAAGCCGCAGGAATCCCGGTCATCGGCAAGGAGAAAGGCACGCCGTTCAACTGGTATGCCTGGGATCTCTATGTAAACAAGCACGACCCGAAGGATGTCATCAGTGCCGGCGACTACAAGAAGCTTTCACAGGAACAGCAGTCGGAATACAAAGGAGTACAGCAGCGGCAGATCCGTATGCTTTTCAATCTTGACCAGACCGTGATGCCTCATGCTGACGAGGACAAGTACCGTTCAGTGCTCGACCGCTTCGGCTCCGCCAACGAGCGCGGCAATCTGAAGGCGGAGGAACGCCAGCTCCGCGCATCCGTCAACAGCTTTATCAAGCAGATGAAGGATTATCTGGTACCCATACGCCGGGAGGCTTCCGAATCGGCTCATTATGACACCGAAAAGGATGCTGTATATATGCCGGACCAGAAGAAATATGTCGAATATCCCGAATATGTGCAGGAACTCATGCGGCAGATTGTCTCTGCCACAGGACACCGGCAGCGTCTCGCCCGCGAGGGAATGGTGATGAAGGGCGGTCATGCCCCGGGCGATTACGCCGACCGCTACGAGCGACTTGTTGTGGAAGTGGCTTCCGCCATAAAGATGAACGAACTCGGACTCCCGGCAAAGGTCAGCCCTCAGAATATCTCCCTGATAGATAGCTGGACACGGGAGCTTCAGGAGAATCCCTGCATGATCGACGCCCTGGAAGCGGATGTCAACAATGCCCTCGATGTAATACGCAAGGCAGAACAGGGAGAGAAAATCGAATATGCACGTTTCCGCACACAGGCACGGATTGACGAACTCCAGCAGAAGCAGAAGCCGCAGGTTGACAGCCACGAGGCCGTCATCCTCTGTGACATACTCCGTCACGGCGGCATGAAGATCGACGACCGCAACTTCTCTTCGCCGGAGGAAAAACGTGAGTTTCTTGAAAAATTTGACCTTACCTACTATAATAAGGAGCTTGAAGAGATGATGGCGCTGACTGGTTCCGATGATAAGGAGCAGGTGGAACTGGCCTACGGCGAGGCTCTTAAAAACGCCGATTCAATCAACCGTCTCTGCATGGAATATCTGCCGGAGGTATGGAACTCCAAGTCGAATCATTACCTTATCAATGACATGATACGCAGGATTCCCAACGAGGCTGACCGTTCAATGGTGGTTGTAAAAGGCCCCCGTGGTGTCTATGACGTGATGCTTCCGGGTGGTGCGATGGCTGGAGGATATGTGAATCTGCCGGACGGAAACCGTAAGCTGTTCCGTGTGACTCCCGACGAGGTGATGACTGCCAAGGAACGTGCCGATGCCAACGCGACACTTACTAATTTCGCGCTCAAAGGGTTCCCTCTTGTCCGTATAGAAGCCGCCTTGAAAAAAGACGGTGCCACTTATGTGCGGTTCTATAACAATGACGGCAAACTGTCACTCAGTGCCGATGACGGCTTCTATGAAGGGAGAACCGTCCATGAGATGTCCTATAAGGGAGGCAAGCTCAACGAGGTTGCCCGGATTGATGTGTCCGGAGCTGTTGAGGCTGCGAACAGCGTGCTGTTTGACCGGGTTCAGATGCTCAAGGACGACAATGCACGCTGGGCTTTCTACATCAAACCGAAAGACGGCGAATCGTTCTGCATCTATCCTGAAAAGGAGGATGTCAACCGCTTTTTCTCAACGCTACGACAGGGTCATCAGTCAGAGGCTGACCGGCTCCGTATGGAACTCGGGCAGAAATACTATGAGCTTGTCAGAACCAATCCATCCCTCCGTTTCAACATCTTCAGCGACATTCCCGAAGGTGTTGATGTCTCCCGTATCACCCGTGTGAACGTATATAAGACCAAGGAGGACAAGATTATGTGTGCCCCCAAAATCGAAGGAGCCGAGAACTTGAAGCCCCGTGAGATCAGCCGCGACCAGTGGAACAGAATGTTCGTTGCCGAGGATATGGCTGAGTACAAGACCTCGCTTGCCGCAAAGGTGTTCGCCGATATTCTCGGAGCGAATGTTTCAAGAAGTGAGGCTGCGGCATCCGAGGTTGTCAAGCCGGAGCCGGAAGTCGAGAGCGTCGAGGTCGAGAAAACCGAGGAAGTAGAGGAAACACATACTGTTCACAGAGGAAGATAATATGGCAAGCGTATCACAGCAATATGTAGAGCAGTATGCGGAGTATGCCATCGAGCAGCAACGCAAATATGGAGTCCCGGCATCGGTGACGCTCGCCCAGGGTATTCTTGAGAGTGCCAACGGGCGCAGCCAGTTGTCGCGTGAGTGCAACAACCATTTCGGTATCAAGGCCGGTAAATCCTGGCTTGACGCCGGAGGTCAGTACGGACTCTATACCGATGACAGGCCCAACGAGAAATTCTGCAAGTATGCGACCGTCGGCGACAGTTATGAGCATCATTCGCTGATTCTCAAGAACAACAGCCGATATTCGGCATGTTTCGCTCTTGCTCAAGACGATTACCGGGGGTGGTGCAACGGCTTGCAGAAGGCGGGGTACGCATCCTCCAAGCAATATGCCTCAAGCCTTATCTCCGTAATCGAGAGAATGGACTTGACAAAATATGACCGCATGGCTGTGGAACGAGGCCCGCTTACACCGACTTCTGATATTCAGACATCTGTCGGGCAGTCAGGCCATTATTCGTTCCCGGTCAAGCGAGACGGGTTCATGCTTGTAACCTCTCCTTATGGTAACCGCCAAGACCCTATGAATCCGGCGCAAACGCAGTTCCACAAGGGTGTGGATATTCAGTGTAAGGGTGACAGCCTTCTTGCTACCGAGGATAACGGCCGCGTTGTCAGTGTCAATCACAATGTCAACACCGGCGGCGGCAAGAACGTGACCTTGGAGTATGGCCGACCGGACGGCTCCAAGTATCAGACAACCTATATGCACCTGTCGGAAATTGCGGTCAAGGCCGGTGATACCGTCAACGCCGGAACTAAAATCGGTGTCTCCGGCAACACCGGAACAAGAACCACCGGGGAGCATCTTCATTTCGGGGTAAAACTGATAGGTGCTGACGGAACTAAACGGGACATCGATCCTGCCGCATACCTCGCGGAGATTGCCGCCAAAGGTAACATAGCGGTCACTGCCATGCACAACGGAAATAATCTCCTTGCCAAGTATGCCGACCAGACCCCTCAGCAGGATGCTCCCGTGGAGGATATGGCAATCAGTGAGACTCCTGAAGAGGAAATGACACCCGACGGCTGGATGAAGAAACTCCTTTCTTCGGAGGATAGCGGTGTAAATCTGCCGTCAAATGACCCGGTCATGGAAATGGCAATCACAATGTTCACATCGCTTATGGCTCTTGCAGTGCAGATTGACGGTAAAGACAGGGAGGAAGCCATGGCACTCGCTACCGATGCGGCTGTAAACCGTCAGATAGACCTCAGTTCATTGACTCCCGGTCTGAAAGCCTGCAATCTGGCTATCCGTGAGGGGCAGAACCCTATTCTGTCAATCACCGATCACAGAGGTTCTTTCAACCATGAGCTGACCAATGCTGAAATGACAAGGCTTTCAGCGGCACTCAACGACGCGAATCTTGGCAACGAGGCAAAACAGGGACGCATAGCCGGTATTATCAACAATATCGTTGTCGCCAATCAGATGTCACAGAACTTCGACCGGCAGATGGGCAACGACCAGAATCAGGGACTGCAGAGATGAGAAGTATTATCCTCTATACGGCTCTCGTTGGGATGCTGCTGATATTGTGCTACATCACTCTCGTGATTTACTCTCATTTAGGGTTGGTGTGGGCTGTCGTATTCTCGGCTTTTGAGGCTGTGAAAACATCAATAGCCTGCATCTTCTATGTCAGGCTCATTTCAAGGGACTGACTGACCAATCAACTTATTCATAACCAACTAACCAATCATTCAAGTATATGATTAAATGCAATGTAAAAGTATGCGGTATCATCAACCGTACCGCAAGTGTGAAACAGACCTCCGACGGCATGAGCTTCGTGGCTTTCGGACTGTCGGTGGACGTACCCTCGACAAAAGGGGACGCGGTACCGGTAAATATCAGTGTCGCCGCCGAAAGCGCTGATGTCGCGGCTCTCACTCAGGGACGGCGTGTCTCAATCGAAGGTGTGCTGAAAATCAAAGGTGCGCCGGAGAAGAAAACCTATTTCAATCTATCGGCCGACAACATTGAAATGGATCCTGTGGCGGAATCAGGCATCGCCGGGGAAATGGAGTTCAGGGGTGTCGTATGCAAGGATATCAAGACTCCTACCGACAAGAAAGGAAACCGGTACCTGCGATTCTCGGCCTATTCGACAGACAAGGTGGGCGATGATTTCTTCTCGGTATTCGTGCGCTTTGTGTCGTTCAACGAGGCCATTCCGTCTTTCATCGTACCCAAGGCGAAGATTGAGGCCAAGGGGGAGCTGCGCGTATCTACATTCAACGGGAATCTTGACCTTAACTGCAAGGCCGTTGAGCTGAAAGAATACGTCAAGACTCCGTTCTGATGGCGCGATATTCCAAGAATCCTAATACGCCGTCGGCAGAGGACAAGGCTCTTGACCGCTTCACGGAGCTGATGATTGACAAAATCAAGTCAATCGACCATGACTGGGAAAAGCCCTGGTTCACGGAGGGTGCGCTTGTGTGGCCCCGCAACCTTCACGGTCGCCGTTACAACGGAGGCAATGCCCTCATGCTTATGCTTCATGCCGAGAAAGAGGGTTACAGACTTCCTGTCTGGTGTACCTTCAACAGCATCCAGCGAGATCTAAATCCCCAGCAGAAAAGCTCGGAGGAACGCGAGGCCGTTCATGTCCTGAAGGGAGAAAAGTCCTTTCCTGTCTTTCTCACTACTTTCACGGTCATTGACAAGGATACTAAGGAGAGGATTCCGTGGGAAGATTACAAGAAACTCTCCAATGATGAGAGGAAACAGTATAATGTCTATCCCAAGAACCAGGTTTTCAATGTGTTCAATGTAGCGCAGACAAACCTGCAGCAAGTCCGTCCGGAACTGTATGCTAAGCTAGAGGAACAATGCGTCGTTAAGCTCCCTGAACAGAAAGGAGAGGTTTTCTCATTCCCGGTTATTGATGCGATGATTGAGAACGATGCCTGGGTGTGTCCCATCAGGCCGGAGCAACAGGACAGGGCTTACTATTCGGTGTCAAAGGATCATATCGTTGTTCCAACGAAAGAGCAGTTTGTTGACGGCGAGAGCTTCTATGGAACACTTCTACATGAGATGACCCATTCGACCGGAGCATCCTCCCGTCTCGGCCGTCTGAAAGCCTGTACTTTCGGTGATGATAATTATGCCCGTGAGGAACTGGTGGCCGAACTCGGCTCTGCACTTATATGTCAGCAGAATGGCGTACAAAAACATGTAAAGGGTGATTCCGCCGCCTATCTCAAGTCATGGCTTAAAGAACTTGAAGAATCCCCGGATTTCATCCGCACCGTCATGTCGGATGTCAAGAAGGCCACGGCGGTCATCAACTATCGGATGCAGGAAGTGAGCCAGCAGCTTGAGAACGGGCAGACCGTCCAGCCTTATTCTGAGGAACAGGCTGTATTCGACCCGACTTTGGTTCCCGAAGAAGTGCCTTTCAAGGAGACGCCAAAGGTCGAGGACCGGGAAGAAGAAGAGATTGCAGCGATGGAACTGCCAAGAGGTTGCCGCCGATGAAGAAGTGGCTTATGATTATGGTGGTGTTGTTGTCTGCAATGACAGCTAACGCCACCTCAATTTCCGACTACCGCAAGGCAAACCTGATGGCGTTGCCTCCTTTTGAACGTGCGTGTGTACTGATACGGCATTATGAAACGCTCCATGAACCGAAACATTGGCCGACCATAGCATACGGTCATGTGGTTCAGAAGGGCGAGAACTATCGAAAACGGCAATACACCCATGCGGAAGCAGACCGGATCCTGCGAAAAGATTTGTCACGACTTTGTGCCTATTATCGTGGCTATGGTGCGGACAGTCTGTTGCTTGCCTGCCTCGCCTACAATGTCGGCAGCGGTCGCATCCAGAACAGTACGCTCCTCAAAAAGCTGAAATCCGGGAACCGTGACATCCATCACGAATACACCTCGTTCTCGAAATATAAAGGTCGCCGGCATCCCGGTCTCTACCGTCGCCGGTGGATGGAACTGGAACTGTTTTATCGCCCGTAAATCTCAATCAATCCTAATTCTATGCTCTCCGTCATCTAATATGGTGGCCGAGAGTTTTTTATGCTCATATCGAATGTATCGACTGCGTGATTACTAATAATTACCATAAATTTTTGTAATTTTGCATTTGGAATATAAATCAGATTCAATACAGAATTTATGACTAAAGCAGATATAGTTAGCGAAATAGCTAAGACCACCGGCATCGACAAGGCTGCCGTTCTCTCCGTTGTGGAGCAGTTTATGACAATAGTAAAGGATAGTCTTACCCACGGAGAGAATGTATATCTCCGTGGCTTCGGTTCATTCACCGTCAAACAGAGAGCCGAGAAGACAGCCCGTAACATCAGCAAGAACACCACACTTGTGATCCCGGCCCATAATATCCCGGCATTCAAACCGGCTAACTCATTCAAAGCCGATGTCGCCAAATAATTATGGAAGAAGAAATCGAAGAGGGGGCATCGGTGATTGAAACTGTTCATATTCAATCAAATGATTGCAACTGCTCCGAATGTCAGGAGAAACGCAGTAAATATGTTGCTATATTTGATGTTGACAGGTATATTGAATCTCTTAACGACTGGGATTGACAATCCCACAAAGGGTAACGAAACAAAGCAGCCCGGCCTCACGGTCGGGCTGCTTCGCATTACGAAAAATCAGTAACCAATTATGAAAAAGTAATTTTATCTGGCAGTAAGAAATAGTTCTATCTTGCAGTGACGGTTGGCTTCATCGGGATTGAAACTGTCGATGCCGCCTTGATTGATTTTGGTTATGAGGGAGGTGCCAATACCTCGCTTTTGAAGCTGGGAGATGATATAATCGGCACGGCCGTTGCCGAGTCGGTGATTGATTTCACCGGTTCCGGTTTCGCTGTCAGCGGCCCCGGTCACTCGCAGAGTAAGTCCATACTGTTTGGCAACACGGGCAATCTCATCGAGATTTACAAGCTGAGACTTATCGGTCAGATTAGTAGTTCCGAGGTCAAAGAAGAAGAATATCGGACTGCCGATGCACTTCTTCCCGGACTGAATGAGTGCCAGATAATTGTCATTATTCAATACGGTAACTGAATCCGAGGAGGCACTACCATTAGCAGCAAATCCTAATCCGGCTATTGAATCGGTAGGCTCACCATTGATCAGGCTGTCGATGTAGTCAGTCTCATCATCTATTCCATCAAGATCTTCAATGTCCATGAGCATTTTGGAACTGTAATCATTCTTAGCACCCTTGAGCCTTGCGCGAAGGCTGTTAAGACCGGAATAATCATTGACCGGATAATGACTGACGGTATTGTCGTTGTCATATTCCTTATTGAAGATATTGCCGTATCGGGTAAGCAAACCTTCAATCTCCAGAATCTTCTTCAATTCGGCAACAATACGGTCATCGTTGGAAGATTTACGCGACAACCTGCCATTCTCATCCGAGAGTGAAAGGCAAAGTTCCCGCAGACGCGAGTTATCCAGCATCACAGGTCTGGCATCAATGACCTTGCGGAATCCCTGACTGCCCAGTGTGAAAGATACTCCGGCAGACAGAGACAGTATGTTGTCACCACCGAAGCGGTTTGCCGTTCCGAATCCGTCGAAGTCCGAGAATGTGGTCTTGCAGCTTAATTCGAGATTCAGCTTCAGTCTGGAAGTAAGTCCGTATTGGGCTATGACACCATAGCTTAGGGCAAAAGGATTTGTCTGTGCCTGTCTGTTATGGAGCATCCCCACACCAAGATACGGAATCAGTCCGAAGCGTGTCTTGTCATGGTTGCCATACAGAGAGTTCGTGAGATTCCATAGGATTTCGGAGGATACGCCCCATCCGGTTTGGGTTTTGCTTTCGGGACTTGAGAGCCAGTAACCGTTAAATGACAGCCTGCTGCCTACAGCCGGGGTGAACCACTTACCGGCGTTGATGCCGAACTGTCCCTTGATGCGACCGCCGAGGTCATTGCATCCCATAGGTGTGCCAAGGAAAGCGTTGATACCACCGTCGGCTCCGATGAACCAGTTGCCTTTCCATCCGGGAGACTCGACAACATCCTTGTTATATGAGACTGACGGTTTGTAGATAAGCTCCATGACATCACCGTGATGTGTCCGGGATGTTTGGGCGTAAGCGAAAGCGTCTGAACTGACGGCACTTGCCATCAGAGCGACTGAGAGTATGTAAAGTTTGTGTTTCATCTGATTGGTTTTGAAATTTGGGTGCAAAGGAAAACATAAAAGATGCGACAGCGAAATATCAGCTATGAATCAGCCGATTATTTAAGACGCTTTATATGTATCATGAAATCGGCACTATTTTCCGGCACTCATTCATTGTCAATGTCGTTTTACCTGCTTGGTCGCCGGACGGAGCATCTTGTGCGCCTGCATCATGCAGCGGTAGGCGAAGCGACGGTCATCCTCATTCGGATCGCGGCCCCACGGAAGGTCGGATGCGGAGCCACCGCCGCCGCTTCCCTTGGCGAACTGAATTGCCCCGTCGAGATACCCGGCGAACAGATACATAGCGCATTTCAGAATCTCGTTGGGCTTCTCCGCCATTGCCATGAGAAATTCCCCGTCGAAGCCGGCTTTCTGTTCCGGCGTCATTGCCGCCAACAGAGAGCGCATATCGACAACAGACCTTCCGAACACGGCATCCGTCAGTCTCATGCGCATCTGTTCCTGGTTCTTCTCCGTGAAATTGTGGTATTCTCTCAGCGCATTGGAGCGTTTCTCGTTGACAGACTTCAATTCATCCTGAAGATGTGCGAGCTGCCGGTCGGCGGTCTTGAGTTTTTGGCGTTTGTCTTCAAGTGATGATTCGGTGACACGAAGTTCATCCTCAAGGCCGGAGATTCGCTGACGCAATTCTTCGGCATCGCCGTTCCCCGATTCGAGGTCAGACTCCAGCCGGTCAATCTGGTCATTGAGGTCTGCCTCGCGTGTCTCAAGATTGCCAATCATCGTATTGAGACCCTTGCAGCGTTTCTCCGCCTTACGGATATCCGCATACAGCTCCTTCAATGTCTCGTGCCTGTCGCTAATCTGAAGTTCCAGATCATTACACTCACGATGCAGCTCTGCCCGGTATTCCTCGGTTGAACGATGGCGGGCACCGGTCTCGGTCTTGCTCTGTCCGCGTCCGAGGCCCCATCGGTCATTGACCAATGCAAGTTCATTGTGGAGCTGCATGGTCCGTTCACGAAAGGCGTTTTTGTCAGATCCGGCAAACAGTTCCTTATATGAAAACTTATTTCTCGGTGTAATCGGCAATAAGGTGCAGTGGATATGCGGATTTCGCTCATCGAGGTGGACATAGAAGCCGATGATGTTTTCTTCGCCCCACTTGTCGCACGCGAACCTGTAAATGTCTTTGGCCCAATTCTCGATGTCTTTACACCGGGTGATGGATGAATTGTCCGCGCCATGTTCCAAATCAACTGTCTGATTGCCAAAAGCCAGACGGTGCATCTGCTCCCGGCTTCCTCCGAAGATGATGTTGACAACAGTACGGCGGTTGCCCTCCTTGCCTTTGCGTTCAAGTTCCGCATTAGGGTCCAGGATGCCCCGTTCTCTCAAGGTTTCGCGCATACGTTGTGGGATACTTTTGGAGGTGTCGATCGGTTGGACGGTGCAACCCTTGGCTATCTCGAAGTTGAGTTTGGCACGGGTTATATCATAGTTACCGGTCTTTGCGGCACGCTGCCAGTTCTTTTCCGACCACCTTCTCTGATGCTCGTTTGATTGGTTGGTTGTTATGCCCGCAGACGGGCTACAGTCTATTACTTGCTTTGCCATATAACTGACAATTAGAGGTTAAAGGTATTGTTAAAAGGACCGGAGCTTGCTCCTGAATGGCCTGCCGGATACGGCAACTCCCCGGTGATTTTCAATCAAAGGGGGGGAAGTAGGCTCCCCTACATAGATACTATGTGGCAACTTCGCGCAAGCGCGTTGTCTATAAGCCAACCTGGACGATGACCACGGGAATCGGTCAGGCATATACCAGGAGAGGCGCACAGCGCACGTCAGAGAGGCTCGGAATGGCCTCCTGCAACCTTCGGGTACCCGCTATTACCGGAAGCAAGCTAAGGCACGTTTTAGAGGCTGTCCTTGATGAAATCGACTTTCAAACGGTTGAAGAATCCGTTGAGCGCAGACCGGGCGTCCGTAATAGAGGATGATTCTTTGACCGCTTTGATAACGGATGTCTCATGGTCGAGACCGGGACTGTAACCCTTTAGGAGACGGAGCCAGTCCGACCAGTTGCCGGATAGATACACATTGAAGATGCGTCCAAGGCACTCGATGCTACAAGAGTCAGCCGTTTCGGGAAGCTCTGCCGGGCGGTTGTGCCATTTCCCAATCATCTGCCGAATCAGTGAATACTGTAATGATGAAATCTTGTGCGAATAAGCATCATCGTCTTCCTTGTCAAAGGATTCGAGCGTTTCTACGATTGTCTCTACAAGTTCGGAATCGGTTATATTGCCGTCAAGCCATTCGTCCAACTTGTCAGCAAGCGGTTCCGGCACCTTGAACGGTACCTGCGGCATAATGAAGGCAGGGGCGTATGCGGCATCCGGCCAGTCCATCGTCATGGTAACGAGAGAACAGCGGTCAAGAGGTGTCTTCGACAGAAGTCCGAAAACCTCAAGCTGGTCGAAGAACTTGCGCACTGTCTCGCGTGCCCAGTTCCAACGGTCGGCAAGGTCTGTAATCGAGATTACGAGCTGGCCGGTTTCCAGATTGAATGTCTGTCCATAGGAAGGCTTATAAGGGGTCTTTGTTTCCGCGACATTGTGCAGAAGGTAGAGATAGGCACTGAGCCTCGAAGCACCGAACTTGGTGGGTACTGCGAGGTAGTCCAGAATCTCCGGTGTGAGCCTCACGTTCCATAAGCGGTTGTGGGGCGTCTGGCGGTTATACTTGGTTTTGGTCATTGAGAGATGTGGTAATTGAATAGAGGTTTATTATCAAATTATAAGAGGTAACTGTCTTAATGGAAGGGATAAAAATGGGCTGCCGCTGTCAGAAGCAGAGAGCATGGATGCCCCGTGCCGTAGCCGGTCGGTGGCATCCTGTGTCTCCGCATCGAGTTCAGCCAATCTTTCCGCGCATCAGCTTTACTTTCTCAGCCTCGCAGAAAGCGTCGTATTCTGCGGCATCGGTTCCGCGCTCGATGGTCTCGTCTATGATGTCTCCGAGCTGGTCGAAATATACCTCCGGGTGAGCAAGCCGGATGCCGTTTGCGTCCTTGAGATAGATTTCGTAATAGTCCATCTCGTTGTAGGAGATTAGCACGTTTCCCTTGAAAAGCCTGCCGTTCACTTTGAACATAAGAGTTGCCATACCCTTGTGTACGGTGGCGAAAAAGCCGTGGAGTGCGCCCCACGAACAGATTACGTTCATGGGTGTGGTGGCGAGCAACTGTTGGCGGATAGTGTCCGCAATCTGCATTACATATTCTTTATCCATAGTGCTGGGATTTATTGTTTCCCTCTCCTTCGAGAACCTTTCTCATTGGCTTCGGGAAACGGGTTGTTTTCTGCCATACAAGTTGCCGTATCTTACGAACCAAAATCTCAGCGAGACCGGCGGCCTGTTTTGGAGAGTAACTGGATGCGGCGATTAACTTTGCAGAACGACAACCATCCCGGAGTCAACGCGAATAGTATCCTGATATAAGAGTGCTGTCCGCACAAGCGGTATATCTGGAAAATTTCTCCGGCGACTTCAGTTGCCGCATCAGTTCTTCCGACGGATAGAAGACCGAACCGATGGAGAATATGTAGAGATTCATTGAAAGAGGCCATATCGCCGGTTCGACCACGCAGGTCAGCATGGCTATGAATCCAAGTCCAATGCCGAGGCGGGTCTGCAGCCAGAATACGCTGCGTTCAGTTATGCGGAAAGAGAACATCGACAGGCATAGGACTGTACCCACTCCAAGGGCCCAGTTCACTCCGTAACTCTGCAGATAGCAGAAGTTGAAGGAGAGCATCAGCAGCATCAGGAGCGATACGAAAAGTTTGCGTGCCGACAGGCTGAACGTCATCCGGCGATAGAACTTCTGCATCCCCGGCGTATCACGGCGATAGAAGAACATCGACAGCATGGTGACTATTGCCGGATAAAAATGAAGGAACATTTGCATATTGATAATCTTTGTCTTGTTACGCCTCAAGTTCTAATTCGAGTGTTCCCCACGAGGCTTTGGAGAAAATCATACTGACATCATTGAATGTCAGGGAAAGAGTGTTGATCCTTGCAATCATCGAACTGTCATGGCCGGAACAATCGGATATGGCCTTGTCAATCCGGCCTTCCGGAATTGATATTATCGTTCCGCGCCTGTATCCGTAAAGACCTATCCTGACTTCAAGGCGAAAGACCTTTGATGTGACTTTCATTATCGACGCATCATTTACGGTCACTCCGTTACGGAATGAACCGAAATCAACAGCCTTTATCCATGTCCTGTGCCAGTCGATGACTTCTATCAGGTGGTTGGCAAGGGCGTCCGTCATCAGAGGAAATAACTCAGCAGTTCCTCTTCCGATATGCGGTATGCGAACTTGCCGGATTGCACGGCGGCTCTGCGGAGCGTCTCACGCAGTTCTGCAAGCATCCTTTCGAGAGAGAAGTACAGCTTCACATCAACACCGGTGATTTTCCCGCAGGAATTTGTAGTGGCGCAAATCTGAAACATCACGCCGGTGCCGGGTTCCTGAAAGGCACACACCGACTGGCCGTAATCGGTGTCTTCCGAGCGCCAGTGACGGTAAAGCTCGATGGTGCCGTAAGACTCGCCCAGTTCATTGCAGAAATCCTCGAAGGCAAGAGCTTCAGGAAGAGAGAAGTCAAGCAGTGCGTAATCATCATATACCTCACGGGCAGTCCTGTTTTCGAGTCTCGGTTTGATGATGGCCGGGAGCTTCAACGCGCCCGACTCTAAAAATCTTTCTATGGTTCCGTTTGTCATTAAAAATAGCATGATTGGTTAATCCTGGTGCAAAGATAAGTCCGTAAAACATTCTGTAAAAGCCTGTGTTCAAGGCTTTAATCTTCTTTATGAATGGGGCTGTTATTTATAATCGGGTTATGTCGCAGATACTAAGAAAGATGCACGGAAACGTATATAAATATCGGCTCCTTTTGCTAACATTATTTACAAAAGGAGATTATATTTATATAGTTAAAAAGCTGTATCCTAGACGATAATATCATAAATGTGTGCTATCTTTGCATGAAAGAAAGATAATGACACAATACAGATGGCAAGATACGGATACATTTTACATTCGGCAGATGATGCAACAGTCAGGAATATTGAAGAATCGGGATGTTGCCGGATATTCAGGGAAAGCAGATACGACACTCAGACAAGACCGGAGAGAAGAACCCTTCTCAGGCAGATAGGGAACAATGACGAGATAATTGTACCCCGGCTATGCCATATTGTCAACGGATGCTCCCATCTGGCTGTGCTGCTGGAATATTGTGAAGCCCGCAATATCAGACTGATCTCAATCGGGGACAGGATTGACACCGCCGGCATACTCTATGACGGCGAATCGGACAGGAACATAGTGTCGGCGTTCAAGACACTGGCATCAGATGTGGCCGACATTAAAAAAGGAAACGGCGAAAAGCCTCTACAAACGCAGTCCCCGGTTCAAACGTCGGCCAAGGAACGGAGAACGCAACGTGACAGCCGTGTCATAAGCATGTACCTCACCGGCCTTAATACCGGGGAGATATTAAGGCTCAACAACATCAGCAAGACCACGCTGTTCCGTGTACTGCGGAAGCATGGCATCCCGACTGAGAGGTTCGGCAAGAAACACTCTATCTGTAAATGACCTTTCTGTTTCTTCTTACAGTCTCACGTTCCGGAGGTATGATGTCGATTTCGCCGTCAGTTGCAGGCAGGCTATCCGCCGATAAGGTTTTCATCAGAACCGAATCCACGGCTTCAATCCTCGGATAGTATTCATCGACTTTGGTCTTCAGTTCATCAACGGCGTGTTTGCCACGGTGATAGACATACAGTCCGTCACCTATCACGTTATCTCCCTCCACCAAGAGATAGAGGAAGAGTATCAATAACAATTTCTTCATATTGCAGGAATAATCAGGTTACACGATATACTATGTCGCAGTCAATCACCTCACATGGCTTTCCGAACCACGGGCAACTGCTGAAGTAAGGCAGCCATTCATCATCTGACGGGGGGCAGACAAGTTCCACCGCTTGCTCACGGAGCAGGCTGTCAATTTCATTGACTTCCTGCTCTGTGAGGCCGGTGGCGTCACCATTTACCAGATAGCACAGGGCGTAAGTGGGAACTTTCTCGACACCGGTTTCCATAGCCGTCATTCAATGGGGGTAAGTTCTTCGATGCCCACGGTATAACCGTAGCCGTCCTCGTTGCGCCATTCGCGGCAGGTCTCGACATCGACAAGGGTTTCTCCCTCCTGTCCGTCAAAGTTCTCGGCGGCTCCCTCAATCGCCACTGCCATAGCACCTTTGGCCTTTTCATAATCCACATGGAGTGCGTGTGCATCGGTAATACTCTCTGCTGAATATTCAATCAGCACTGTCACAAGATAGAATTTCTTATTCATATTCGTATGGTTTAATGGGTTGTCAAATCATGGGGATAGAGCGTCCATGCTTCTTGAGATAATCGAGCATTGCTTTTGCTTCGTCGTGCGATGCCTGGTTCCGTGGGTCGGTGGCATAATCATCAGCCCCGATAACTTCTATGATTGCCTTGCAGAGCTTATAGACGCTCTGCTGGAGAGTGCGGTGCATCAGGGGTATTTGTGCCGCGACTTTCTTCGGGTTGAAGGAATAGTTGTTGACTGCGGTTTCAATCGCCTGTGCAAGTTCTTTTTCGTTCATAATTTTACCAAATTTGGTGTGAGTAATGTTTTCTCCCTCCGTTTTGCTCCTATGGAGCTGTCGGGAGGGGTTTATATGCGCATTACAGGGGCATCGACAAGGGGCGAAAGACAAGGTTTTCAAGATGATTTTTCAGGCAACTGCGAAAATCTCGCAGAAACACTGCATGACCTTGGCCGTCGCTCCCGGATGCCGAACTTCGCGCCATAAACCACGAAGGCTGCTCCCGGGAAGAAATGCAGATCTGACATATAAGTGGGATTCGACTTAAAAAGAAGGGAAATAATATGATATATAAGAGGCATGGGCGCAGCTACCGCGCATAGACACGGCAAAACCGTGCCTATATAATCAGCGGTCTGTCGCATCAGTCAATCTCTATTTCATCGGGATAGACATCTATCTCGGCTCCGGAACTTAACTGTACGACAAAACCTTTCGGTGTCTGTGCCACAATAGTACCACGGCTCAATAAGGTCGCACTGCTTTCCATATTCGGGAAAATCCGTGTAATGACCCTGCTCCGAATTGGCAGGGTCATTGAAATCGGGAAACATCATCATATAACTTCTTTTTGAGTGTCATCTATAATTTTCAGACAGCAGGGATAGATTGCCTTGAAAGCTTGGATTATGGCATCGGCTGCCTGTCTGCTTTCTGCATCCTCGATATAAAGGCTATGCGTCCAATAGTCATAACTGAAGTCGGCGACCTCTCCCGAATATCGGTCAGTGCCGGAGTATATGGTGGCGGCGAAGAAACCGCCCATGCCGCTTTGTTTTCCTACAAGATGGTTGTAGAGCGTAAATTCCTCATTGTTGCAGTCAGAACTGGTCAACCTGTCAACAATATGTTTGATGTATTTATATCTTTTCATACCGCTTTCTTCACTTTATTGAAACGACCGTTTTTCCATCCGTAAATCTCTGCGACATAAGGATGCAGGGAGCGAGTGCGCTTGCGGAAGCCAGCCTCGTCTATCTCATGGTTGTATATTTGCTCGGCGATACGTTCCGCAGTTTCGTGGTCTTTTGCCACACGATAAAGCACATAGTGCGATGCGTCATGGTGGGTCAGTATGCCACGGATATTGTTGCCGTCCGAGTACCATTCGTTGTTATCTTCCGAAATAGTGAAAATGTCATTGATAGTGCTTCCGAGTATCCTGTAGCCCTGCCGTCTGCCGTTCCACCTGCCGACATCGGCAAAAGCGATTATCACGCCTTTAACCTTTTTGTCAAGGTTCATGCGCTCGTCAGCGAGATAGCCATCAACGACTTCTGCCCACTCACGGTCTGTGACGCAATATTCCTCGTTTTCAAGGATTTCTCGCTGATACTGTTGATATTCCTCTCTTGCGTCATCGTCAAGATAGGTTTCGCTTGTCCAGATTATAAGTTTCTTCATAGCTATATCGTGTTAGATTGTTGCCTGATTGTATATGCTTGGTTCTGAAGTCACGTTGTAGATGTATTGTCCGCAACGTACAAGCAAAGCATCTTTGCCGTAGTACAATTTTTTCATACCCTTGATAGAGCCGGAACGGTGAAAGTTCGGAAATCGGCTTATGTTGCAACGCTTTCCTTGTTCGACTGTCATTTTCTTTGTCTGCATATCGGTGTTGTGTGAATGTTTATTTTTTCCCTCCCGTTTATTGCTCCTTTCGGAGCCGTCCGTGAGGGGTTTATCTGCGCATCACAAGGGCATCTTTCAAGGGAGCAAGTGACAAGGTTTTCAAGACGATTTTTCCGGATACCGGCAAAATGTCGCGGAAACTCCGGCACGACCTTGGCTATGCTTCCCGATGCCAAACTTCGCGCCTATAAACCCGACCGGACAGGTTCCGGAGAAAGAATAAAATAATATGTGCAAAAGCACCACTAATTCTATTATTAGGGGGAGTTCTATATCCATCTAAGCAATTTATCTTCCTTTCACATAATTGTCCCTAACAAGTGAATGAATAGAGGAAAAATCGGTAATTTTGCAAAAATTACCGATTTTGACAGAGACAAAATCTATTAATAAAAGGATTGGATTAGAAACGCATAATTTCAATGAATACCGGACTGACATTATATATAGAAAGGGAAATACTGCCCAAATACAACAGATTCGACAAGGCACACCGGGAAGATCATGCCCGCATGGTCATAGCGCAGAGCCTTGAGATTGCACGGCACTACGCCGTCAATATGGAAATGGTGTATGCCGTAGCCGCATTTCACGATTTGGGGCTTGCCATTGACAGGAAGACACATCATCTTGAATCCGGGCGGATAGTACGAGAAGATCAACGCTTGCATGAGTGGTTTACCCAAGAGGAAATCGAGACTATGGCACAGGCGGTCGAAGACCACCGGGCATCATCAGACCATGAACCGCGAAGCATATACGGCAAAATTGTCGCCGAAGGGGACTGCTATATCGAGCCGGAGAAGATAATCGAGAGAACGGTACAATACGGACTCGACCATTATCCCAAACTTGACAAAGAGGGCCACTGGCGGCGCACACTCGACCACCTGCATGAGAAATATGCCGAGGGTGGCTATCTGAAACTGTGGTTTCCGGAGTCGCCCAATGTAGAAAGGCTCAATTCACTCCGTGAGATTATAAAGGACGAACCACGACTCCGCCGGATTTTCGACGAAATATGGTTATAAGAGGTAATTCCGGCAAATGACTTGCCCGAACCTCTCGGCCCGGGCAAAGCAGTCAGTAACATCAAGCGGACATACGTTCCTTGATTTCTTTATCTTGCGAGGCGGCTTTGACTATCAGATGTATGTTGTGTTTCATCAGATTAACAATTCGGTCGTGGTATGCGGAGGGCTGGTTCTGCAATCCACGGCACTGTTGAATTGTCATGGTGTCAAGATTGATTTCTATTGTCTCCATCCTTTCGCCATTGACGGTTGCTGAGAGTATCAGAGAATTGCTTCGCATGGCATAGTTGCCATGCCCCACACAATGATGTAGTTCCGTACCCTCGATGATATGTTCCCTCACACTTTCCAAAACTCTTATGGTAATTTCGTTGTCCGTTACAGCCACACCAAAGAACTTGCCTTTCATTTCACGGAACGCATCCTCTTTTTGAACGGCCTCTTCGAGTTCACGCTCCAGTTTTTCTTTTTTCTCAACGAATTGCACTTTGCGTAGCCAATGGTCATGCGCAGCTTTTATGTCGGCAGGCATTATGAATTTAGGAGAATGAGTGTCTTTCCCAATTCTTTTAAGCAGACACATCATGTCATGCCAATTCTCTCCGTCATTGACAATGTATCCGTGTCGTTGGCATATCAGTATTGACGACCAGTAATCAAACAACGATGCTGACTTGACTGCCTCCCGGAGCAATTCTATCTGTCCCATTTTCAAAAGGCATTCAGTCCTGTTGCTGGAAAGAATGGAACAAAAGAATGTATTTGGCGTTATTCCGTGAAAGTTCCCTTTGAAGCCGTTACGTCTAATTTCGGGGATGATGCTCATATAGGGATATAGGATTGGGTTTGGGTCGTATGCCCCATATTGATTTCTGTTCCTTATCTCAAGCCGTGAGCCGTAAGACCATTTGTCAAGATAATATCCCATACCTCGGAGAATAGCCATATATGTGCATGTACCTTTTGCGTCTATCCACTGCTGAATGACCTCGTATGCGGAATACTGCGCTTTATCGCCAACGGAAATGTTGACGTGCACCATGAATATGCGGATAACCTGATATTCCTGACGGCGAGTGACTATCCCATAATAATTATAATCTCTGATTTTTCGAGTGCGTGTCTCAATAGGCTCCAAACGATAGCCGCAATGTGGACATTTCTTCTCAGCGGATTTCATGATACCTCCGCAATGAGTGCAATAATATCCTTTGCTGCGTTTAACTGCCTTATGGCTGAAGCAATGTTTTGTAGCATAAGCCATCTGTTTTTCTGTCATCTGAGGCAATGTGGCAGAGAGCTCCACAATGCGCCTTTGTTTTTGATTTTTAGGTTTCATCTGCGTTAATCATCAAAGAGTGAAAGTGTTGCCTGTGGTTGCGATTGGGGCGTATTTATCTTGGCTTTCGGTTTTTTTGAGGTTGCCCGCAATTTGACAAGTTCTTCCTGCTGATACTGATGTATGGCTTCTTGATAGGCTTCACGCTTATCTTCCTCAGTCAGTTGTGCCCTTGTTGCGCATACGACATGAGCATCTATCTTTGTGCCGGGGTCTAAATTCTCGGTATAGAAGTGTATGACTTGTCCATAGATTTCTTCCTTTGCCACTATTTGTGAGCCGCTTGCCTTTACCCAGTTCAGCAGATAGTTGATGCAGTCCTCTACGGTTCTTTCTGACTTGTTGTAGATTTCGGCAAACATCGGGTCTGACTCTACTTGCCCATTGATGTAGGCTTCGATGTGTTTCTTGAACGCTTCCATTGTTGGAGATTTTAAGATGTTACTGATTTGTCGGCTCATCTTTTCCCTATTTTTCAGACCTTTTGGTCCGTTGGAGGGCTGTCTGACCGATTTCAGGCATTTCAAGGGAGGCGAAAAGGGACAATAAGGCAAATTCACGGTGGCAGCCGTGACCTCCGGCTCTGATTTGACATTTGACCCGGCCTCCAACTTTGCCGTGACAATCGACGGACGGCATCTCCCGGATCACAGGCGCAGGATTATAAGCGGAAGACCCGTAGTTTATAAAAGGATGACAGACATTAAACCAGGATTCATCAACAGTGTAACATGGTGATTAAAAGAGTAATTGAAATGGCATATACAGTATAAGAGGCTTGAGCGGCCCGGATGGAGCCGCCGGCATAAAAGGATATTCCGGTGTGGTCAGAATAAAGAAAGCAGAGGCCGTATGACAGCCCCTGCAATCGTCTTATGATTATGGATATTAAGCCGCTTCCTCGTTGCTTTCATCTTCGGAGGTTTCGTTTGCCTCCGCAGTCGGTTCCTCGTTTTTAGGCATGAGAGCCGCCTTTCTTTCCTCTATGCGCTGATGGCGTTTCTCATAGACCTCGTTGTAGCCTTTCTCAATCTCGGCAAGCTGTTCGGGCATGTGCTTCTTTGCGAAGCCGAGCAGCAGTTTTGCAACCGTATTGCTCCCGAAAGCCTCCTTGAAATTGGCTATAAGATAATCCCTGCGGATTACAGCCTTTGTCTTGGCGTTGAGATTGCTGACTATCTCCATTTTTTCATCATCGGAAAGACAGCCTGCCTGCTTCTCGGCAAGTCCCACAGCCGAGAAATGTTCCTTTCGGAGCGATGAAAGCATGAAATAATACACCATTCTTTCCTCGTCCTGTCCGAACTTGGTCTCGGTCATGTCGGCCTCAAGGATTTGCTTCTTGGTGTCAGCCACCGTTTTCTCCACGGCGATTTCCTTGTTGCGCATGTCCTGTTTCTCAAGTTTCTCTATGGGGTCGTCCGCCTTGTTGTCTGCAGTGCCGTTCCCGGAAGCCTCGGACGGCTTCATCGCATATCCTATGCTTATGTCATTTTTTTCAATGACAATATAGACAGTGATTTCTCCGTTCTCTGCCCTGGCATTGATTTCCTCCACGGTATCGTTATACTCGGAAAGGTCTTGTTCATACTCCGAATGTGCCTCGGCGAAGTCTTCGGGAGTGGCGTATTTCTCCGCAGTCGGTTCCTGCGGCATTGCAGGATACGGCTGAACGTATGTGTTCGGAGTTTCAATCTCATGTCCCAGAGCCGAAAGACGCTCAACAACCGCCTCGTTTGTGTCAAAGCGTCCTTGTCGCAAAGGGTAGGCAGGATAACGGGCTATCATATCCACCGCCTTGTCAACGAGATACGATGCGTTCATGTCCTCAAGGCATTTGCGGTTGGTGCATTTTCCACAAGTTCCCTCGCAGAAAAGCAGTAGGTTCTTGGTGTTATGTGGGCATGAGGCACACATTCCCTTGTCAAATGAGTAACGCTCAAGGTCGGTTGTGAAATTCTGCTCTATGCGCCTTGCGACCTCGGAGGCTTTCAGCCCACGCCATGAGCCGTAGCCGTAAGAATTTTCGCAGAGGTGCTTTTCGTAAACCTCTTTCTGTATGTCAGTTCCGTATCTGCATATCTCGGAAGCCACGCTCATTGTGATAGCGTCAGCCTCCAGCAGTTGCGCTATTTCGGGGATAAGTGATGTGAATTTCAGTCGTGTGCGTATGTATGCCTCGGACTTGCCGAACTGCACAGCCAATGACTGCACATCGTATCTTCCGCTGTCCATGAGGCTCTGGTATGCGTTTGCTTCCTCAATCGGCGAGACATCCTCACGCTGAAGGTTCTCGGTGACGGCGATTTCAACCGCTTCATCATCGGTAACATCGTATATGTCGGCAGGGATAGTCTCAAGTCCTGCCATGACGGACGCACGGTATCTTCGCTCCCCGAAGATAATCTCGTAGCGGTCGGTGTCCGTTATGGGGCGTAGTCCGATTTGCTGAAGGACACCCTGCGAGGCTATGCTGTCGGAGAGTTCCTTGAGGGCTGCCTCGTCAAAGGTCTTGCGAGGGTTGAATGCGCTCGGCTGAATGAGGGCGAGTGATACGTTTTCTTTTCTGATTGCTTTGGTCTCCATAATCTTGACTTTTAAGATGTTGATAAATATTGTTTTTTCTCCCTTACTTTTATCAGTTCCTTCCGGGAGGGTTGTCGGACTGATTTTTTTCGGCAAATCAGGAAGGTCGCTGCACCAGTGGATTACGACAAGGCTGACAGGGCGAAGCCCCGTCACGCTGCCGCCGGGCCTTGGCATATCCACGAGCGGCCTTAACTTCGCCGATTCAAAAATCACGGCAACCGTCACGGACGGCATCTGTAAAGCCGTACAGGATATAACTGTTCCCGTACTTGGATATAAGTGTCCTGGCATATCTGAAACAGGTACTCAGGAAGTTGATCCGCGATATAAAAGGAGCCTGCCAATAGAAGGGGAAGAAGGGCGGGAGGCATCCCTGTGTGGATGAGAGGTAAGCCATCAGGGAAATTGCCGGTCAACGAAGATATGGAAGTACGGGCGTAAGTGGAGGGAAACGGAACCTATGCCTGTACTGACTTCGAGGCCGACAGGCATTTTTCGGATTACCGCTTTGAAAGCGAGTGTCGGGCAGGGCAACATGAAATATTGCCGAGTCCGTCTCTCGCTCAAAGTCAGCCACGCGTATGCCGGGTCGGGGAGCAGCGGTATAAAAGAAAACAAAAAGGCTAAAAAAGGGTATAAAACATTTTTTTTGAAAAGGCTATGTGTTAAAAGAGGCAGTTGCGCCACCGCAGTTCAATGTCATAATACCGTAAAAAAACCTGCCTGGTTTCACAACCGGACAGGGAATAAAAGTCAGATATATGGTGATGTCAGGCCGCTTCCTCGGTAATTGTCGGCTTGTCTGGTGAGATACCGTCGGACAGCGATATGCCTTTTTCGGCATTTTTGAGGTCTTCCTCAATCTTCTGCTGCAACTCCCGGCATTGAGCCTTGAGAGTTTCAAGCTCCGGGGCTTTAGGCCATCTGCGGCCTATGATTTCCTCCAACACCGGAATTTCCTCCCGTAGTCTCGTTATATCCTTTTCTTTTTCAGCTATCCGGGCAGGCATACGTTCCATGACAGTGTAGGGATATGCGGCGGCTTCCACGAATGAGAGGGGCAACGCTCCCGATTGGGAGCATCGGTACTTGAGTCCGCTTGCTCCCTCGATGAAGAAGATGTTGCGCTCGAACATATCGGCAATATTAAACTCGCTCCTTACCGTCATGGGCAAACCCATATAAGAACCGACGGCTTTGTGTTCCGTTCCCCGGTAAGACTTGGATATTCGGTGAAGTTCTCGCCCGATTTCCTGCGGTGTGGCAAAAGTACCGGATACGAGGATTACTGCCGCATCATCTTTCCGTGAAACAAAACAGCGGTAGTCCATATTCATTTTGGCAATCACATCCTTTGCTGCTGCAATGGCTTTCTGATTTTCCGACATCTTGCGCTCCGCACGGCCTCTTTCTTTCTTGAATATGGCCTGTTCCTTTTCAAGCTGCATAATCCTGTTGTCGAGTTTGGCCTTTTTCAGCAAGTCGGTGTTGCCGGAAAGGATTGCCACGAACTCGGCAAAGTTCATGCCGTTTTCCTCGTCCATGCCGTCCTCGTCGATACGTCGCACGGCAATGGTGCCGTTGTTAATCTGATTTATGAACATCTGCTTGTTCTTTAATAGGTTAAACTTGTAGGCATCAAGAGTTTTCTCCGTTCCGTAAATAACGATGTCAACGGTGTTTCCACCCCACAGTTTCACTGTGTTTCCCTTGCGGACAGCCCTGCCGTTACGCTGCTCCATGTCGGCCGGCCGCCACGGTATCTCAAGATGATGCACCGCCACGGCACGTTCCTGGGCGTTAACGCCTGTGCCTAACATAGTTGTGGAGCCGAAAAGCACACGCACCCTGCCGCTGTTCATGTCGGCGAACAGTTTCTTCCTCGCCCTCTCGGTCTTGGCGCACTGGATAAACTGTATTTCTTCCGATGGTATTCCGAGAGCCACAAGTTTGTCCTTGATGTCCTGATAGATATTCCACTCGCCGGGTTTATAGGTGGAAAGGTCGCTGAAAATGAACTGTGTGCCACGGTTGGCGTTTGAGCGCACATAGTATTCATAGACTGTCCTTGCGCATATCGAAGCCTTGTTGCCGGGGTCATCGCTGAACTTGTCGCCGAGAAGCCTCATGTCAAGAGCCATTTTCCTCGCTACATTTGTAGCTATAAGCATTTTCGCCTTGTCGAGATTGTCGGGTTCGGGCATATCGAGACCGAGGTCAGCCCATTCTCCCGATTTGGCGAATGATACAAGCCTCCCTGCCATTTCTTCCTGCTCGATTGTCGGGGGATTGGAGAGAAAGCGCACGTTCTTTTCGGGAACATCGAGGTTAATCATGTCCGTTGTGCGGTAATCCGTTATCTCACGGAGGAATGAGGCAAGTTCCGGCACCTTTATATAAGAACGGAAACGCTCTTTGCGCTTGATATTGCCGGTGACATCAAGCTCGTAATCCGCCTTTTTCTCGGTGTATATTGCCGCCCACGCATCGAAGCAGCTTATCCGCTGTTTCTTGAGTTCCTGCGGACGCATATACTTGAACATCACATACAGCTCGGTAAGAGCGTTGACAACAACCGTGCCTGACAGGAATGTGGCTCCGAGGTCACGGCCTGTGCGCCTCTGAATGTCACGGATTGCAATAAGCAGGTTCATCGCCCTTTGTGAGCCTTTGGTGTTTCCGATGCCCGCAACCCTTGTATGGCGTGTCTGCAGCATTAAATTTTTGAACGCATGACATTCATCTACAAAAATATGGTCTATTCCCATAGTGTTGAAATCCAGTGCGTTGTCTTTGCGTTGGTCTATGTCGTAACGCAATTCGGCGAGTTTGGCGGTCAGGTTCTCCTGCCGTTTCTCAAGCCCTGTCTGCATCTTTGAGCTGCGGTAGCGCATGGTGGAGTTCTCGAGAACCTCAAGGCAACGCTCGACATCGGCAAGTTCCTCACGGAAGATTGCTGCCATTGTTTCCTGCGACTGCGGTATCTTTGCGAACTGGTCATGGGTCAGTATCACGCAATCCCAGTTGTTGTTCTTTATCTGCGAGAAAATCTCCTTGCGGTTTGCAGGCGTGAAATCCTCGCGTCCGGGATAGAGTATCTTTGCCATGGGATATGCCTTGCGGAAAGTGTCTGCTATCTCATGCACGTTGGACTTGAGCCCGATAATCATAGGCTTGTTGACGATGCCGAGACGCTTCATCTCGTATGTTGCGATGCACATTATCATTGTCTTTCCGGCACCTACCTCATGCCAGCAGATGCCTCCGTCGTTCTGCTTTATCATCCACACGGCATCCTTTTGGGATGGATATAGGCTGTCGTATGGAAAATGTTCCAATGTAAGGCCGGGAAAAGTCTGAGCCGATCCGTCGTAGGACGGGCGCACATAGCAGTTAAAGCGGCTGTTGTATTCGGCTACAAGCCGGTCACGGACAGGCAGGGGCTGACGGTCGAGCCAGTCACGGAACGTGGAACGTATCTCCTGTATCTTGGCGGCTGCCTCCTGTATGGCATCTTCATCGGCTACACGGGTCTTTTCGCCGTTGACATACACCTCTTTTGTAAATTCGGGTACGGTGTCCTGTAGCGCATAGACAAACATATCCTCGCCGTTGCAGTTCCTTACGGAATAAGTGTTGTAGGCGACGGCTGAATATCCCGTGAGCCGGAGCAGGTAGGTGTCGTTTATGTCAAAGTACATCAGTTCGGCATCCACCCCGAAAAGATATGACGCAAAAGAGGCGTATAGTTTCGGGTCAATCCACCTTTCTCCCATGTTTATGTCAAGTTCCTCATACGGCACAGGTTCGGGCAACGCATCGGAAAGTGCCTTTGCGGAAATTTCGGCAAAAGACCTCTTGCGCTCGTCAAGGAACGGAAGCAGTTCGGAAACATCACGCAGTTTGGTAACGATGTCGCCGCCGATGAAACGGCCTTTATGCTCCCAACGGTCTGTAACGGGGTTGTAGAAAATCTCGTTCTTGAGTGCTTCGGTGATTTCGTCCTCGGTCATTGCTGCGGTCTTGCACATATAGTCGATGTTGACCTGACCGTGATAGTTCAGCGAACTTGCAAGTGCTTCCATGGGTAGAAGCCTCACCGATGTGTCCGTCTTTTTGAAAGCCACCGGCTCACGCATGATGTCGGATTTGTAAATCTCCCTGCCGACAGCCATTTCAAGTGTCAGCACCTCGTTTCCGAGGCTGTCAAGAGAGATAAATTCCTTGTTGTCGTTATCGTGGAAGAAGCCCCATTTGGCTGTGAAAGCGTCATAAAGGCTGTTCAGTCGCTCCCTTAATTCCGCTTGCTCGGTCTTTTCCTCCCTCTCCTTGTTGGAAAGTTCAAAATAGACACCCCTTAACGGTATATAGTCGTTTGCCCTCTCGATGTTCACGCTTCCGTTGTCAACAGGCACGAAATCGACGGCAATATCTTCATAATGGCTTGACTTGCGGTATTCAAGCGTTCCCACCTGACCCTCGAACACTACCAGTGCGCCCTCTTTGAACCATGCGGGCATTTCGCCGGTATAGCCACGCCGTCCTTTTGCCGACGCGATGTCCAAATCTCCGAAAAGCGACATCTGCGCCTGTCTGCCAATTCCCGGATTGGAGAAAAGCCCCGGCCTGTAATTGCGGTCAAAATCATATTTCAGTATGGCTGCGAGATAGTCAGCCATTGAAGCCTCGCCGCCCGACCATGAATACCTGCGTGTCAGCTTGCCGTATTGGTTTTTCACAATGCGGCTGTCGGTTGACAGTGTTGTTTTCGGCATGGTGAAAAGACGGTTTGAGGGTTCCGTATTTTCCTCGCCGTGTTTTTCCTTTGAGGTCTGGAGAAACATCGCCTCCCTTGATGTGGGGCCGGATTTGGCTGTGTCCTTTTGGAATATGAGCAGGTCGCTCCCGACCTCGATACCGCCTGTCTGCATGAAGATATTGTCGGGGAGGCGTACCGCGCTTATGAGGTTGGCGTTGTTCACAAGATACTCGCGCACGAACTTGTTGCCGGGAGTGTCGGCTATCCCCCTCGATGTAACGAAGGCAAGCAGTCCTCCCTCGTTGAGCAGTTCCATTGCCTTTACGAAAAAGTAGTTGTGTATGGTCTTGGTGGACTGTTCATGTATGCCGCCTTTCTTCCACAGGGCTGCGTCGAACACACGGAAATTGCCGAATGGTATGTTTGAGGCTATTACATCAAAATATGTATGCTCAAGCCGTTGTTCCCCGATACTCTCAAACCCTGCCGTATAGGTCTCGGTATCATCGTTGAGCAGGGAGAGGATTATGCCTGTGAGCGTGTCCTTTTCAAAAGCGTAAGACTTGGTGCCGTTCATGGCGACAGGCAGGAAGCCGCCGATGCCTGCGCTCGGTTCAAGGAATGTGCGCATCTTAAGTCCGTGCGTCTTGAACGTGGACTGTATCTGCCGTGCCACTGCGTTTATTATAAATGTAGGGGTGTAAAATGCGGTCAGTACCGATGTCTTGATGCTGTCAATGGTTGTGTCGCACCACTGGGGTTTGTCGGTCGGGAAACTGCCGAGGACGGTCAACAGTCGGTTTGCCGTTGCCTCCATGCTTTGAGGGATTGGCTTTTCAGTACCGATGTTCAGCACCTCTTTGATACCTCCGAAGCCCGAATAGAGCGACATTGTTTCTTTCTCCGGCTCGGTAGCCTTTCGCTTCTGCGAGAGGACGGTCAGTGCGGTTTCTATCGCCTTGACATTCTCCTCAAATGATTTGTGTTTGTTGTATGCCATATATCTGATTTTTCTTTCCCTCCCGTTAGATCCGTTTGGTCCGCCGGAGGGCTGTCTTAAGATTTCAGGCATTCCAGGGGAGGCGCAAGGGGCAATGAGGCAAATTCACAGCGAAGCCGTGACCTTCGGCCCCGATTTGACATTTGCCCCGGCCTCCAACTTTGCCGCAGAATCACCGGCAGCCCTCCCGGGCCATCGGCTTAATTCTTATAATGGTAGCATAATTTATTACATTATAAGGGGAACTATAAGAGGTTGGTGCTGGTGTCTTAAAAATGGAAGCACAAAGTATAACAGGTTAGTGCGACTGTCAAAACGGCAATCGGTTCATTTAGGACGGATTGCCGTTTTCGGTTCAGTCGCAGATGATTACATCATCATGGCTCAGGGTAATTTGTTGTCCTGATGTCAGTCGCACTACATATTGGTTCCCGGAATCCTCAACGATTTCTCCGCAATCATGGTCTCGCCAACTGTCAAGCAGAGTGCAGAAGCATCCGATTACACTGTCCTCAAAATCTTCCATGTCGCTGTAATGTTTATCCGAGGCTCGGAGAGTGAGCCTCGGACATGGTTGAGACTTCGGATTAGGAAGCGATGGCTTCAGGTTGCGGTTCCATCATTGATGCCGGTTTCGCAATGGGCTTCACGCTTCTTGCAGCGAGAACAATACGGTGTCGGCTTTCGCCCTCGGCGTTTTTCCACTCGTTAGGTTTGAGGTACCCTTTGACTTCAACGAGGATGCCCTTTCTGATAGCATCGAATGATGAGAGATTTGTATTCTTCGCCCACTTTTCGACTGTGATAAGTGAGGACTGGCGTGTAACCTCTCCTGTCGCCTTGTTGGTAACGCGGTTGCTGACTGCGAGAGCGAAGTGGATAACGCTTGCCTCGGTGCAGGTGGTGATTTTCGGCGCGGTGGCTACGAAGCCGCTGACTACGGTTGAGTTGATGATGTTCTTCTTGCCGTTGTTGGCGTTGGTGTTGTTAGCTTCCATTTTCGTTGATGCTTAAAGATTAATGTTATGTTTTCTGTGAAGCGATTGATTTTTTCCCTTTCTTAAAAGTTCCGTTTCCGTAAGGGACCGAATCAATTTTTTTCGGCAAATCACAAAGGACGTGAAACGGTGGATTGAGACAAGGCTGCCACAGCACCACATGTGATGCCGTGGCACGTGCCGCCGGGCCTTGGCATATCCACGAGCGGCCTTAACTTCGCCGATATAAAAATCGACGGCTCCCTTTCGGATGGCACTTGATAAAACTCCGATCTAAAAAAGCTCGGTTATTATAATGGAAAACCTGACCCAGTATAGAATAGGCTGACTATGAATAAAAAAGTAAGGAAGGGAGGGAAGGCATATCAGTGCGGATTATAGGATGGCTGTCAGGAAGAGTGTCGGTCAAGGGAACTTGTAAGGATAAGCATAAGTGGAGAGTAGCGTAACCTATGCTTTCCTGCAAGCGAGTCTGAGCGACATTCTTCAGCCGTCCGCTTTGACAGGCGAGTGTCTTTCCTGGCAATATGGCATTGCCGTGAAAGACTCTTGCCCAAAGTAATCCGCGTGTATGCCGGGTTGGGGATAGCAATAAAAGGGGATAAATTAAAATGTATTTCTATAAGAGGAGACAGGGTTGTGAAGCAAACATCACATTAAAAATTGTGTTGGGAAACTTTTAATGTGATGTTTAGAGTTCATATGGTTGAATAGAAACAAGAATCGGAATTATATTGTGCTATATCCCAGTGATTGTTTCTGCATGTGGATTGTTAATATGTGTTCTCCAGTTTGCGAGAGCTTGTGCCTTTGAAGCATTGGCATAGCAATATTCGCAAAGATGCGGACAAGTATTGTACTGTCCTATATCTTTGCTTTTCATGCACCCGCACACTTCACGTTGTCCTCTATCCCGATTATCTTGAGTGATTATGGCATACCTCCCGTCATCAAGCCTTATATAACGGCTATCATCTTCTTCAAACAAAGAGGTGGTAATGATTTTTACGCCAAGAGCTTCCATAAGTTCGGGATGCTGATGTCCGAAACGCACAATTAATCGGTCATCTATACAATGATTTTTTTTAATGCCACAATTCGTGAGATTTATACTTTCACCACAGGTGGCAAGTTCTAAACCCCATTTACGGTTTAGAGATGATAATTCTTTTGCAAGAAGAATCATGGTATCTTTATTCCATTCCTTGTATTTTATTCCCTCTGCTTCCATATTTGATTTGACCTTTTTATAGATTGATATGTCAGCAAAACTGAAAACAAGTTTTTCTGTATAATCATGAAGTTGCTCTCCAATTTTGGATATTTTCCCCAAAAGAGATTCCATATCAATGTTATCCGTCAGGATAAGCGGGTCGAAACGCCATATTACACGTCCTTTGCCAAGTCTCTCAGCCAAATATTTGAATGTCTCGATTCGTTGTGAGAGTGGAGGCACTCCGGATTCCAATCCATCTTTTTCATAATCGTTGACGGTGAACTGAATATAATATCCGATATTTCTTTTATCAAGTATATCAAGATAAGGGATTAAAGGGCGAGGATTCTTTGACCAGAAAACAATGAATTTAACATCTTTGTAACTGATATAGGATTGCAATGAATTAAATGGATTAGTCCATACTGAATATCCTTTCTCAAGTCTATTAAAGAACCAATCAGCATAAAAGGCTGGAATATCAGTGCTCCGGCTTGCTGATATTATCATGGGAGCATGAGCTTCTGCTGATGTTCCATTCTCAAGAGTTATCAGAGTTTTTTTAGTATAAGTTATTTTTGACATATATAAGCGTTATTAATTGATTAATTATTTCGAGATAAGATTTATGGAAGTTTTTCTCATATGTTCGCCCATATTCTAATACTACAATTCGGGCACAGCCAGCCAACGGACATTATCATTGTCTGAATAATGAATCATCGGGTCGTAGCGGACTAATTCATAAGAGACTATCTTGAACTCCATGTTGATTATTGCAAGGATTATTACCTGTTCTTTTTCCGGTTTGCAGTCGGAATCCGTGAATCTATGCCATTCCGGAGTGGGGTTCCTGTCTGCCCACTCAGCACCTCTTATGAAGCTGTATATATTTGGGACAGGATATTCACTGTCCTTGAATATATCTTTAGCGGCGGCTTCTATTTCTTCTCTGCGTGTCATATCTTTTTTCTTTTAGTTGTCAGAACCAGTCAGGATTGCTTGCCCTCATCAGTTCAGTAAGGTCTTTATCATCCAGCTTCAAATCACATTCATTGGTATAAAAGAAAATCTCTTCATCAATTTTCTCCGCCTCTTTGTCGGCAAAACCGTTGCAGTTGTCGGTCATCGGATACGGCATAAGTGCGTCAAGCAGTTTAAGACCGGCGATAATCAGCGGCTCTCCGTCATTGCTTGAAAGCACACGGCAGGTGTAGGTCTCATCACGATAGGTGATTTCGGTTGTTGTCATTATAACATCGTTTTTTAGGTTGTTATTTCCCTCTTTTCTTAATTCATTTCCGGGAGGGGTTGCCGTGAAATTTTACAGGCTTAAGAAAGGATACCTGAAAGGATTAAGACAAGGCTGCCACAGCAGCACGGGTGATGCCGTGGCACGGTGCCGTCGGGCCTTGACGTATCCGTAGGTGTCCTTTACTTTGCCGACATAAAATCACGCGACTCCTTACGGATGGATTCATGCAATGGCTTATAAAGGTCAGAGAATGATATAACAGGGTCGGATTGAGCAAAAGAAAAGCGGTCCGGAGACCGCAAATCTCATGAGGGAGAACCGTATCAGGCGGCTTTCTTCGACTTCTTGGATGATTTCTTGGCGGAAGTCTCAGGCTGTTCCTCCATTTCGGGAGTACGGTGGAACTTCATTGCCACGAGAACGACACGCTGGTTTTTCTTGCCGTCGGTACCCGTCCATTCCTCGGGCTTGAAGTAGCCGGTTACGGTGATGTGCTCGCCTTTCTTGAGGCGGTCGAAGGAGTCGAGGTTCTCGTTCTTGCGCCATGCCTCGATGTTGATGAGGGCAGACTTGAATGATGGCTCACCGGCCTGGTTCTTTTCGGCGCGGCTTACCGAGATGGCGAAGCGGGCTACCGATGCGGTGTCGAAGTTGCGGATCTGGGCGTCGTTTGCGATGAAGCCGGAGAGTTCGAAGGTGTTGCTGATTTTCTTCATGTCTGTAAATTTTTAGAAGTGAGTAAATTAATTTTATGTGCATTTCAGGGTGTGCGGCTTCAGTGGCAGCCGGGGGTTGTGTGAAACAATACTCTTGCCATAAGAGAGGCACGAACCTATGGAAAGGAAGATTTTTCACACGTTCATTGGCAGAGCGACCTTGCGGAAGCGTCCACGGGACATCTTCAAGATGTCGCAGCATACAACCTTTGCGCAGTAAAATGATTGGCTCTTGCTTCGCCCGGGAAATTGGGCATGGAAAGAAATCGGGATACCTGCTCTCCGGTTCGCAGACAGTCTCGGATACGCCGATACTGCAGAGAGTCAGCCTCTTTATATAAGCTGCCTGACCATGCCGTCATGAGAGCGCAATCAGTCCTCCAACTTCAATGGTGCAAAGAGAAAATCAATCGACCGTACTCAATGACGAAGCACAACCATACCGGTTATAAAAAGAGGACACGGATGCCGACAGCAGAAGTGTGTCAATGTTCGACATTGAAATAGCGTACTGAGGGAGGTAAAGCTTTCCGATCAAATCAAAAAGGCGATTGCCGCACGGTTATCATGATTAGAGGTCTCCGTAACGCCTAAAAACAGCGAAAATGTGAATTGACAATAGAAAAGACCGTTGGAATATATAAGTGGATACCAACTCAGATACCAACTGAAATACCAATAAAAAAGGTCATTGAAAGATTCGTTTTTCAGTGTTTTTATCGTATGCACTGTGTCCGACCTTATGGCAATACTCCGGGCCAGCATCAACAACGATGCGACTGAATATATCGGACAAAAATTTAATGACCATTATCCTAAAATAGTTTTGTTAGTCTAACAGTCACAAATAAGGCTGCTAAACCGGCGCTCGCTACCGTTATATTGACGAGGATATGTTGAAAAATCTAATCTGATTTTCTCCAATAATTTGTTCGGCAAAGGGAAATTAGCTATCTTTGCAGCGTAAAAGTTGCAGTTTTCAGCACTAGTTGTTGAAAACCGCAATAAAAAAGACGCATATGACCTTACACGAATGGATATACCAACGTGAAATACGAGGACAAGTTACATTCTCAGCCAATGAAGTGTACTCAATGCCCGGTATGTCAGCATCCACTGCAAAGACAGAGCTGGCAAGAATGGTCGTGCGCGGACGTGTTCAGAATGTATATAAGGGTTTTTATGTGATAATACCGCCACAGTATGCTCTCAAGGGTATTGTGCCGGCAACATATTACATAGATTCTCTCATGCAATATCTTAATAAACCATATTACGTTGCTTTACTGTCGGCGGCCGCCCTTCATGGCGCAACTCACCAAAGAGCTATGCTGACTCAAGTTATGACAGTTTCCCCAAGACCAAACATCTCTGAAAAAAATGGTCAGATAGATTGGTCTTTTAGAAAAGATGTTCCAGAGTCACTTCTGCTTTCAGAAAACTCGGAAATGGGGATTATCCATTATTCCAACCCCGAACTTACTGCCGTTGATCTCATACAGTATGCAAAGCATATCGGCGGTTATCAACGAGCCGCTACCGTACTGGCGGAACTTGCTGACGAGGTAGATATAAGTAAAATTAGCGATGTGCTGCCCTACACGTCATATGCAGTGATTCAGAGGCTGGGGTATATTCTCGAATACGTCTTATTTGAACAGGAAAAGGCTGATAAGCTATACAGCGTTGTCTGCCATGACAAGCGCAAGTGGCATCTTGTCCTGTTGAGTAACGAACATCCAAAGGACGAATTGGCAGATGCTAACCGCTGGAGAGTCAACATGAATATTAACATAGAAATAGACGACTTATGATTAACAGAGCCGCAATAATGGCGTGGAATGAACACGCACCCTGGTCGGAGCCATTTATGGTTGAACAAGATTTAATTATCAGCCGAGCTTTGGTCAATATATTCAGTGACGATTTTCTCGCTTCTGAACTCGCCTTCCGCGGAGGTACGGCTCTTCATAAGCTTTATCTCGGTCCTGACCAGCCCAGATATTCCGAGGATATAGATTTGGTACAAATAAATCCGGGACCGATAAAACCGATTCTGTTCCGACTCGGTGAAGTGCTCTCGTGGATGCCGGATAAGGTTACCAAACCGAAACGTCATAACAACACCATGCTGTTCAGGATGCAATCGGAAATACCACCGGTTCAGCCCATACGTCTGAAAGTTGAAATTAATTGCTATGAGCATTTCAATGTACTGGGACTTCAAAAAGTTCCTTTCAAGGTTGAAAATCCCTGGTTCAGTGGAGAATGCAATCTGACTACATATTCTCTTGACGAGTTAATTGGTACCAAACTGAGGGCATTGTATCAGCGCAAGAAAGGCCGCGACCTTTTCGATCTTCAAGTTGCTCTTGATTCCGCGCCTCTCGACATTGACAAGGTTCTGGAGTGCTACAACCGTTATATGGAGTTTGTGGTTGAAAAGGTTCCTACATACAAACAGTTCGTCGCCAATATGGAGCTGAAAATGGCAGATCCGGAATTTTTGGATGACACAGATATTCTGCTCCGTGAGGGCGCACCCAAATTTGAGCCTTATCGGGCATACGATATGGTAAAATCAACTTTTATAGACAGAATGCCCGGAAGAAGAGATTAGCAAATTTTATTCGGTGCAAAGCATCTAAGATTGACTATTTCTACTATTTTGGGCTAATTGGCTAATAGTCTTTTACTTCATTCTCTGAAAATAGAGAATGCAATATACAAAGTCGGCAACAAGTTGAGCTTGTTGCCGACTTTGTATATTGGTGATGGCTAAACAGCTCCAATCCAGATTAATAAATGGCAGGATAAATGAATTACAAAAACGATGAAGTCAATCTAGGATGCTGATAAGTTCTTTTTTAAGGTCATCATCAATTTCTCTATAGCGTGCAAAGGCACGGCTGCCGTCCTTATGTCCGCTTAGTGCGCCGACAAGATTGGGATCCTTTACTTTTTTGTAGAGATTTCCCACAAAGGTACGCCGGGCAAGATGACTGCTTGCCAACTCGTTGATAGGGCGTTTTTCTTCCTGGCCTGTGGCAGCATTCAGGATTGTCACCATTCTTGTAATACCACAGACAGTAAATATCTTCTTTATGGCGACATTGTATTTCTGCTGGCTGATGAAGGGAAAGAGTCTTCCTTCCGGGTCTTTACCCTTATATTTCTCAATAAGGTCAAGACCTCTCTGATTAAGAGGCACACGGATTGTAGAAGCTCTGTCTTTCAATGTTTTGGAAGCTATGTACTCGATTGCTCCGTTTATAATATCTTTATATGTAAGGCGATACAGGTCAGAAACGCGGCATCCTATAAGAGTGTGGAATATAAAGATATCACGCTGAGTTTCAAGCGAAGGATTGCCTGAGAAATCATGGGATGCTATGATGTCTCGTTCTTCCAGAGTGATATAGTATGGAGTTCCGTATCGCTCAGTTGTATTTCCCTTATACTTAGCGAACGGCTGTTCATCCATAAGCTTCTGCTCGATGCAATCACGGAAGAAATATCGAAGGCACGCAAACATATTGATGATTGTGTTATCCCCTTTGGGGAGCGGTTTGGCTTTCTTCCTGACCTTCCGGGTATCACAAGGATGCTTCTCATAGATTTTAGGATATTTCTCATACAGCTCCTCCTCGCTGCGAAGGAACTTCTCGAAATCATTAATGTCGTCAACATTAAAGCCACGGAGGGTGAGCTTGTAAGTCTTTATACGTTTAATCTTACGGTACATTTCAAAGCGTTGGAGAGCACGCATAAGTACCTCATAGCGTTTCTTCCGCCATGTGGAGGCCGGACGGGTTGCGATGAACTGTTCAAGAGCCTCAAAAAAATCAGGTTCTTTCGTTTCAGTCTGGTCATCAGTTCCCTTGCGAGGACGACCTACTCTCTTCTTTACGGTAGAAGATGTATTGTTTGATGACTGCATATCATCATGAGGTTCAGATACGGGTTTAAGGAACGTATGTATCCTACCCTGAAGATATTCCGTAGTCAATGTAGAGTGCGGCTCTTCGATACAAATATCGCATAAATGAGACTCAAGAGCATCAAGGGTCTTATTTAACTGATGAAGTTCCATAAAAATGGCACTTCCTGGTTTACCCTTCTTTATCTTGTTCTGTTCCGAGTCATAATTATCCGGATTTATGAATAAGGTGCTTTTAAGTCTTACCTGTTGTCCGTGATTTATATTCACCCTTAACAGGATTTCAGATTTGCCGTTCAAGGCTCTCTTTTTTGATAGGGATCTTTTAATTGTCGCCATAGAGAGAGTTGTAATTATGAGTTTAACGAAGTTTCGGGTATAAAGGTTTCATTGAGGAACCCTCATTTTAACACTTTACTTCCTGAGACTAAAGTTAATACAAATTCTTGAATCGACCAAATTTTTGTCTGCAAATTGTCTGCAAAATGACTTTCATTGTATTCAATAAGTATCTTTGACGACAAATTAAGTATTGCAGCTATGCATATATAACATACTGATAAGCAGTAGAATAATATTGATTTTCACATGGTTTTACCATGAAACTTTTTAGGTAAATTCAAGTAATATTCGTGTCGCTGTTCTGGGCACCCCAACCCCTTGATAATCGACTGATTTTCAAGGGGTTTCTCATTTCTAAGGTGTACTAAAAGTGTACTCAGTGCGAAAGTGTACTGCAAAAGTCGGTCACGAAAAGAAAGAATCGACAAAATTCTTACGCGTGATGTTTTATCGACTAGAATAACTTTTCGTGTCGAAATATGGCAACACTCGTAGTCAGATGCCTAACCATGCGTCACTCGAAAACTCGGCAAGAAGATTGTGTGATGTCATATCGGATTTGAATTGAATGCGGCAACTGTAGAGTCTGATTGCTCTCAACAAATATTGATATCGTTATCCTATTATCCCAACAAAGTCAAAACACGACTTTAAAATTTGGTGACGACTACCAATTCCAGTGTGGCTATTAGAGACTCAAATTATAGTCCGGCATTTCAGATAACAAAATTCGGTTGATCTTTGTTGAATTTCACATCGAATTGTCACATGGCATATAGTGTCCATAATCGAATAGCGGTTCCTAATTTTGGCATGTTGCAGAGTCGGTTCATTGCCAAATTGGATTGCCGTATATCATAACCGGATAAGAGAACCCTGATATTGGCTAAACCGCTTTGGAGTCAACCAATCACACACAGCTGCCTCTTTGCCATATAAAACCATGCTCGCAGTAGGCTTGGACTCGGCAACGGAAGTTGTCGCAAATGCCCGCAGGGGGAAGTAGGCTCCCCATGTTGGGTTTTATACGGCAAGCCTACGCCAAAGCGGCACATCCAGGAACATCCGCCTTTTGAGAGCCATTTGAACGAATCCACGGCTATTCTCATGTACGAAAATCGACATTAAAGAGCTTGCTCAGACACCGCCGATGGGGCAACTCTCAGAGGATTTTTAATTCGAAGGGGGTATTAGGCTACCCCGATACCGGGTAATGCGGAAACGGGCTAAAATCGCGCAAGCACGTTGGTTTCTGTCAGCCGTTTCTATCAAGAGTGACACCGTGGGCCTCGCATTGGTGAAAGAAGGTTGCTATTGTCACCTTTCGGGTCGTTCTGAGAAGGTTTGTGAACTTCGTATCGGCCTTTACTCGGTCATAGCCGGGGTAAACTGAACTGACGACGTGGAAGAACTCTCGCCCAGCTTCTCCAAGATTCGCCAATGCCATGCCGATTTCAACCCAGTTGCTATACCCGTCGGTTAGGTCTATTCCTCGTCTCACCACTTCCTCGGTTAGACGCGCCACTTTGTCAAGAGTTGCTTCCGGACTTTCATTCCAAGTCCGCTGTCCCATTGCAACTGTCATTTTTGTCGGATTGGTTTTTGGTTTAGTTGCCGCATCTATTATTTGGAATGGTTCGGCATTGTCGTTGATATATGGTTCCGAATCATAGCTGGCGAAACGAAGCCGTTTCACATCCTTACACTGTCCGTCAATGATAATACCGAGGCGCGACTTGAACAGTCGTTGCAGTGCCTGAAAGTGTCCGAAGTGATTGTCAGGATGCGACAACCGTAAGATGGCGAAGCATCCATTTCCGCTCGCCGAGAGTGAGCAATATGCTACTTCCGCAACCTTACAAACTTCGGCTTTCAATTCGGCACCACTTCCAAATCCGGGATTGTCCTGCCCGTCGATGTCTATGCAGATTAGCCCTGTGTGCTCGAAAGCATCATCGGCCTTCCGTCCGTCTGGGCAGATTGCCGAAATGGTGGCGCACGGCAGACCGGATTTTAGTCGTGTGCGCTCAGCTTTGTCCTCGGTCATTCGGATTTGTTGGATAAGTTGATGCGACGACGCTTCATTGAGGAATTCGGCAAGTGATGCGACACAACCGTTAGTTGATGTAATGCTGTCGAATACCGTTATAGGTGTTTCAAGAATATTCATGAGCTGATAAAATTGTTTGTTTCTGTCCTATGTCCTACGTCCTACCGAGAGGATTTTGAACAGGACATAGGACGTAGGACATCGTTATTCATTCATCCATCGCCGAACCTGGCGAGGGTCAACACCGATAGCTTCTGCAAGCTTTGACTTTACCAGATTCGGAAACCGACTCTCCAGTAAAAGCATCAACTCCTTGTTGGTGAGTTGCGAAGTTGTATGAGTCGAACCGATTATGTCGGTCAGCATACGGAGTTGGGATGACTGCGAATAGTATGCCACATCAACAGCCCAACTCATCTGCTCCGCAGTAACACTTGACGGTTGCGTTCCTTGTTCGACGGCATTCATCACACAGGCGATTCCGGCAAGTTGGAGGACATAGATTCTCAACTTGCCCCAGATGGACGCTTCGTAGTCGGTCGGCGACGCTTCATCTGCCCGGAAGGAGTTTTCAACGAATCGGCAATATACATCTATCGCAGATTCGGAAGCGGTTATCACTGATGACGCTACATTATTATATGTGTCACTGATAAGCTTGCCCCAAGCCTCCACTACAACAGGGTTAATCGTCACCGACTCCGCCGATTTCCGCGCCGTGCGTTTCGGCATTTCCGTGGGATAGAATGCCAGGAATTGGTTGAGGAATCCCATCGACAGAAATTTTGGGTTGTCGAATGTCGGTTTCAGCATTCCCGGCTGAATACCGCTCACCCACGAGTAAAACGGGGCCTTGATAACTTTCAGCCCTTCGCCTTTGCGGTTGGATGAGAACGGCGTGCAGTCTCGAAGTGATAGCAATGCGCTCAATTCGCCGCTGCTACCGTATCGCCCGATGTCACCGATGGTTGCCGTCAGTTCCTCGCGGCTGTTGAGAAGTCCGTGCGGATTGTCCTCCAGAGCTTGATTGCGGGCTTCGGGTGTGGAATCCTCAATCAGAATCTGGCTTGTCTTGGGAAGTGGTTTGTCGTTCCCGGCAGCTCGCTCAGCTTTCACGGCTTCCACCTTCGCGCTGTATTCATCAAACAGACGATTGTTGATTTTGTACAACGGGGCGTAAATGTCCTTCATCGGTGCAGTCTTGTTAGCCGTACTGCGTCCAATCATCATAATCCACAGGTTGAGCCGATTGCTATAACCGTAAGCATTGAGCACAATCCGGCTTCCGATGGCAATACTTGCAGCTCCTAATGCAGGACCGAGTGCGAAGTCAATCGCCGCCTGACGCTTCTCCGATACCTCACGGATAACCCTCTGCATCGTTGCCGGAAGTCCGTAGATTAGAGGCGTCTGCTCAGCATTGAATGAGATAATCTCGGCACACATCACTTCCGGGTCTTGAGGCAATAGGCATTCGCCCGTTGCGCGATTTCAGACTTTGTCGAGATTCTTCCGGCGAGAATCCATGCCTCAAGCTCACTGCGCTTAAAATAACACCGCTTGCCGGTCGGCTTGTAATGGGGAATCGCCTGTGCGCTTGTCTGTTTGTAGAGGTAGCTTTTCGACACATTGAGAAATTCGGCAGCTTCCTCGATTGTGAGGATTTCTTTAACGGGTGAGACAGGTACCGCGTTGGCAGCCTGATTTGATTGAAGATTAGAATTGTCCGCCATGATATGAATTATTAGCGGTTATGGTCGTCGGGGAAGTGTTGCAGGCATTCCCGTGTTCACCATCTGAAAAGATGTCTCTGCAATTGACATCGTATCAATACAACGGCAAAATTATGCAAATAGATTTGCTTGTAAAAGCCTGTCAGCCAGATATTCACAATCTTTACAAAATGAGATTATATTTATATATGCCCTTTCTCCCTCCCATTCATCGACTTGATCCCAAATCCATATAAATATCAGCCCCTTTTTCCAACATTTTTTACCAACTGCGCCGATATTTATATATTGGCACTTATGGGTTTATGTTTCTCAGCATCTTACGATGGTCATGTCTAAAATTCTTCGTAATTTTGCAAGTAGGAATAGTAACGCTAATCTGGAATATCCTTATGTCTCATGTGATCATATAGATCAACAGGTTGATAAACGCCGTCCATCGGATATTGCCCTTATATTAAGGTTAACTCCCTTTCGTTGAATTAATGTCTTCTCCAATTGACTTATATCTGAAATGAATACAGAAGCTATAGCTCAATGTATCAACCTTTCGGAGAGTTGGTTTTCTCATAGATGTTCTTGTCTATGGGAAAGTGTTGTACTTTCCGATGAGTTCAAAGGAATGGTTCAATCTTGCGAATTAAGACCTCTTTTCTATTTGAATCTAATAGATCTACTTAATCCGAAAGAACCCGTAACAAGCAAAATGTTAGAACGGATACTTTCGTATAAAAACAATGATGGATATGTCGTATTGCATAGTTTCTGTCATCAGTTTTTAGAAGTATCAGGGTTTGACTGCAATAATATCTCGGAGCCTGAAATAATTGCAGAGCGCAATGGTCATATAGACATAAGAATTACAGAGGAAGGAAAATACGCCATCATTATCGAGAATAAGTTGAAGGGTGCCGATTTCCAACGCAATCAGTTAGCAAGATATATAAAAACAATAAAAGAAGAAGGATTTAAAAACGAACAGATATACATAGTTATCCTACCTCAATACAAGGATATAAGAATCAGACCATCCGTTTGGCGTTTACCACCGGACTATAAAACCGTTACAAATGCTAATCGGAAATGTGGAATATACGATGACAAATTATGCTGGTGTGATTTCCCCGACATAAAACTCACAAAAGAAGAGGCAAAATATTGTGATACTTGTATAATCCGCAAAACGAAACGTGCGACACTCTTAAAACGAAACGTGCCAAATTTAAAACGAAAAGATTCTTTTTCTCAAAACGAATAGTACTTTTAAATCACTTTTTGGAGAGTGTCTATTTTCAAATAAATCGATTAAATTTTGCAGGAATAGAATACAATCCTAATCATTATTTAAAGAGGCTGTCTAACAACCAAAGTTAGGCAGTCTCTATTTTTATACACAAAATCT
>ERZ1673743.792-NODE-792-length-42060-cov-8.716200_pt1 | contig 42060 bp, 27 predicted proteins | sample MGYA00580197_ERZ1673743 | MGnify/ENA primary metagenome ERZ1673743 (study PRJEB41218, sample SAMN15661795) | gut metagenome | host: Homo sapiens | place: Canada: London | collected 2015-08-20/2019-03-30 | study: EMG produced TPA metagenomics assembly of...
CGGCCTGCGAAAAGAACAGACGCCCCGCTATGGAAGCATGTTCAGGATCCATGCTACCGTAGCGGGGCGTTGTGTTTTCTCCATTTTTTTGATGCGGTTGCTCTGCGGACGCGCCGTGCGAGAGGGCAATAGAGAATTTTTTCCTTAATATTTGTGAAGCTTCCGCCGAATTGCTAATTTTGCATAAATTATGTCGTGATGTGCAGTTCGCGGGCTGACGCGCCAGGCAGCTGCTCCGAAACTACAGACCTCGAACCAATCGGAAACAAAATCCAAAACATTTAACAATAAACTCTAAATCAAAACATTTATGTGGTTAACATCCTCATCCATAGGTAGGAAGTTCGTCATGTCGCTTACGGGCGCCTTCCTTGTCCTATTCGTGACGTTTCACGCATTGATGAACGGAGTGGCACTGTTCTGGCCCACCGCCTACAACGAGGTGTGTCTGTTTCTCGGCGCCAACTGGTATGCCCTGATCGGCACTCTGGTGCTCGCCCTGGGCTTCGTGCTTCACATCGTGTATGCAACGTGGCTCACCATCCAGAACCGCCGTGCCCGCGGCAACCAGCGCTACGCCGTAGAGTCGCGCCCGAAGCAGGTGGAATGGTCGTCGAAAAACATGTTTGTGCTCGGCATCGTGGTGCTGGCCTTCCTGGTAGTTCACCTTATCCAGTTCTGGAGCAAGATGCAGCTGGCTGAAATCTGCCACTACGACGTGGTTGACTGCGCCACCGGCGAGAGCGTACCCCCCGCCGCCGGCACATGGTTCCTGGCAATCGCCTTCCGTCAGCCCATTACACTCATCGTGTATCTGATCGGCTTCATCGCCCTGTGGTTCCACATGACCCATGGTTTCTGGTCGATGTTCCAGACCGTAGGCTGGAACGGCAAGGTGTGGATGGACCGCGTAAAATGTATCGGCAATATCTGGACCACCGTGGTTATCGCTCTTTTCATCGCCGAGGCCATCGTGTTCACTGTTCAGGCCCATCGCGGCGTCTATACTTCCTGCCCGGCTCTGATCGAGCAGTATCAGGAAATGGCAGCCGAGGGTAGCGCCGTATCGATTCAGGAGCAGCCCTGCACTCAGCTCTGCCCGGATGCCGCCTGCGCCGATGCTACTTGTGAAAAGGCTGCTTGCGCCGAAGCCAACTGCGCTTCGAAAGGCTGCGCCGAAGAGGGCTGCGCTCCCGGCAATTGCGCTAACGGCGCATGCACCGGCGACGCCTGCAATAATGCCGACTGCGCCGCCACCCAGTGTGGCAAAGTCGCCGAGAGTGTAAACGAAAACACTAACGAATAATTGATATTTTTCAGATATGGCCGATTATAAGAAAATCGAAGGCATGATCGACTCCACGCCCATAATGAGCGAATATGCCGACATCGAATCGTCGAAGCTTCCTGAATTCCAAATCGATTCAAAAATTCCCGAAGGTCCCGTAGCTGAAAAATGGACCAACTATAAGGCACATCAGAAACTCGTGAACCCCGCCAACAAGCGCCACCTCGATATAATCGTGGTCGGTACGGGTCTGGCAGGCGCTTCGGCTGCCTCCACTCTCGGCGAGCTCGGTTTCAACGTGTTCAACTTCTGCATCCAGGACAGCCCGCGCCGCGCCCACTCCATCGCGGCTCAGGGCGGTATCAACGCCGCCAAGGACTATCAGAACGACGGCGACTCGGTTTACCGTCTCTTCTACGACACGGTGAAGGGCGGTGACTTCCGCTCGCGCGAGGCCAACGTATACCGCCTGGCCGAGGTGTCGAACAACATCATCGACCAGTGTGTGGCTCAGGGTGTTCCCTTCGCCCGCGAGTACGGCGGCCTTCTGGCCAACCGCTCGTTTGGCGGCGCACAGGTAAGCCGTACATTCTATGCCAAGGGCCAGACCGGCCAGCAGCTGCTGCTCGGCGCCTACGCATCGCTCAACCGCCAGATCAAGAAGGGCACCGTGAAGAGCTTCAACCGTCGCGAAATGCTCGACATCGTGATGATCGACGGCCGCGCACGCGGCGTGATCATGCGTAATCTCGTCACCGGCGAACTCGAGCGCTACGCCGCCCACGCTGTGGTTCTCGCCACCGGCGGCTACGGACGTGCATTCTTCCTGAGCACAAACGCCATGGGCTGCAACGGCTCCGCCGCAGTCCAGGCATTCAAGAAAGGCGCCTACCTTGCAAACCTCGCCTTCACCCAGATTCACCCAACCTGTATCCCCGTTCACGGCGAAGACCAGTCGAAACTCACCCTCATGAGCGAATCGCTGCGTAACGACGGCCGCATCTGGGTGCCCAAAAAGAAGGAAGACGCCGAGGCCATCCGCGCCGGCAAGAAGAAACCCACCGACATCCCCGACGAGGACCGCGACTTCTATCTGGAGCGCCGCTATCCGGCCTTCGGCAACCTCTGCCCGCGCGACATCGCCTCGCGTGCCGCCAAGGAGCGCTGCGACGCAGGCTACGGCGTAGGTACCGGCAATGCCGTATACCTTGACTTCAAATACGCCATCCAGCGCCTGGGCGCCGACGTGGTCCGCGACCGCTACGGCAACCTCTTCGACATGTATCAGATGATCTCCGACGATAATCCCTACGAGACTCCGATGATGATCTTCCCTGCCAGCCACTACACCATGGGCGGCATCTGGGTGGACTACGAACTCCAGACCTCGATCAAGGGCCTCTTCGCCATCGGAGAATGCAACTTCTCGGATCATGGCGCAAACCGCCTGGGAGCTTCCGCTCTGATGCAGGGTCTCGCCGACGGATATTTCGTGCTTCCCTACACGATGCAGAACTATCTGAGCGACCAGATCAAGGTTCCGCGCTTCTCGACCGACACCAAGGAATTCGACGAAGCTGAAAAGGGCGTTCGCGACCGTATCGCCCGCCTTATGGCCATCAAGGGTACCAAATCGCCCGACCAGCTCCACAAGAAGCTCGGCCACGTGATGTGGAATCTCGTGGGCATGGGCCGTACACTCCAGAGTCTGGTGAAGGCAGTCGACGAAATCGCCGAAGTGCGCAAGGAGTTCTATTCCGACCTCCGCATCGTAGGCTCGGCCGACGATCTCAACACCGAGCTTGAAAAAGCCCTCCGCCTTGAGGACTTCCTCGTTATCGCAAAAATGATGGCTATCGACGCACTCCACCGCAATGAATCGTGTGGCGCACACTTCCGCGAGGAGTATCAGACCGCCGACGGCGAGGCCGCCCGCAACGATAAGGACTACATGTATGTAGGCTGCTGGAAGTACATGGGCGACGACGAGCGTCCCGTGCTGCTCAAGGAGCCGCTCAAATACGAGGCAATTCAGGTGCAGACCCGTAACTACAAGTCATAAACTTCAACCACGTCGGCCGATGCGGTGCGGCGCCCTGCGCCTGCGGTCCGCATCCGGCCCACCCCATCACAAACACAATTATGGAACATACGATAAATGTAAATTTGAAGATTTGGCGTCAGCGTGGTCCGAAGGAACCCGGTAAGTTCGTCAAATATCGCGTGGAGAACGTTTCTACGGGAAGTTCATTCCTGGAAATGCTCGATATGCTCAACCAGCAGCTCGTCGACAAGGGCGAGGAACCCGTGGTGTTCGACAACGACTGCCGCGAGGGTATCTGCGGCATGTGCTCGCTCTATGTCAACGGCCATCCCCACGGCCCCGTGCAGGGCATTACCACCTGCCAGCTCCATATGCGCAAATTCCATGACGAGGAGGAAATCACCATCGAGCCCTGGCGCTCGGCCGGCTTCCCCGTAATCCGCGACCTTATGGTGAACCGCAATGCTTTCGACCAGATTCAGCAGGCCGGAGGCTATGTATCGTTCAACTGCGGGGGCGCTCCCGATGCCAACAATATCCCCATTTCGAAGGAGATCGCCGACGAGGCTATGGACTCCGCTACCTGCATCGGCTGCGGCGCCTGCGTGGCAGCCTGCAAAAACGGTTCCGCAATGCTCTTCGTGGCAGCCAAGGTAAGCCAGTTCGCCCTCCTTCCCCAGGGCAAGGTAGAGGCCGCACGCCGCGCACGCGCCATGGTCGCCAAGATGGACGAGGTAGGTTTCGGCAACTGCACCAACACCGGTGCCTGCGCCGCCGAATGCCCCAAGAACATTTCGCTGAGCAACATCGCGCGCCTCAACCGCGAATTCATCAAAGCCAAGTTCGCCGACTGATACGTGCTCTCCGGAGGTTCAGTCCGTGAGACTATCCGGAACACCCACATAATGCTTAAGGCGGTGTGTCAAAATTCAAAGAATTGACACACCGCCCTAATTTTTACCCGGATGGTGAGGGCGCTGTCAGCCATCGACCTTTGGTCGCTTTGCTATGCAAAGAATGGTCCAGATGGTAGGAGCCTGAGGGTGAGGGTGAAGGGAGTTGACTATGGTCAATGACCCAACCCGAACCCCTCAGGCGACGACCCAGATGGGCTATTATGACACGCCCTCTTATTTTTGGGGGTTATCTCTTGCAGTGATGAGGACGACTTATTCGAACCAACGAAATGCACAGCCAGTGCGGTCGCGCATTTCGGTGGTTCTGTGATATTCTTCACGGCTCAATAGCTTTCTTCTGGCGTGGGGAAGGCTACGGACTTCACGTCGGCCACGTAGCTGCCCACGGCCTGCTCGATGGTGTCGGCCAGCGAGGCGTAGGTGCGGAGGAATTTCGGACGGAATCCGCGGTTCATTCCCAGCATGTCCTGCAGCACGAGCACCTGGCCGTCAACGCCGGCGCCGGCGCCGATGCCGATTACGGGGATGCGCAGCATACCGGCCACGCGCGCGGCAAGTTCCGCAGGCACCTTTTCAAGCACCAGAGCGAAGCATCCGAGCTCCTGAAGCATCAGGGCGTCGTCGATGAGGCGCTGTGCCTCTGCCTCCTCTTTGGCGCGGATGCCGTAGCCGCCGAATTTATTTACCGACTGTGGGGTAAGCCCGAGATGTCCCATCACGGGGATACCGGCCGAGAGTATACGTTCGATCGACCCGCGGATTTCGCTTCCGCCCTCAAGCTTCACGGCTGAGGCGCCGCTCTCCTTGAGGATGCGCACGGCCGAACGGACCGCTGTCTGCTCGTCGCCCTGATAGGTGCCGAAAGGCATGTCGACTATCACCATGGCGCGCCGGGTGCCGTTAGCCACGCATTTGCCGTGGTAGATCATTTCGTCGAGGGTGATGGGGAGAGTGGAGCTGTAGCCTGTCATCACGTTGGCGGCCGAGTCGCCCACAAGGATAAGGTCTACGCCGGCGGCGTCTACGAGCTGGGCCATTGTGTAGTCGTAGGCGGTAATCATGGCGATTTTCTCGCCTGCCTGCTTCATGCGGGCCACCGTCGAGGTGGTCACTTTCTTAGGTTGGTCTACTGTATTTGTCGACATAGTGTTTTCTGATTTTAAGTGGCTGGTGGAAAAAGTTTAAAAGACTTCATTGTTTGCAAGAAAGGCTATACGCCGGTTTGGATGAAACCCGGGGAGAGCCTTTCTGTTGTAGTGTCTATGTACGGTCGCGCATGGCGCCCCTTATGGGGCGAGCGCGTTATTTAGCCTGGAGGCGTGCGCGGTCCAGGAGTTTCTCCACATCGATGTTGTGGGCCTGGCCGTAGAGCGGATAGTCGGTAAGGATGGTCTGATATGTGTCTGCCTCATCCTTGTGGTTGCCCTGAGCGGCGTAGACGCGTGCGAGCTTCATGAGGAAGAAGGGGGTGTAGGCGGGGTTGTTGTCGGAGCGCGATACGGCGTCCTTGTAGGCCTTTACGGCTTCGTCCAGACGGTCGAGGTTCACCAGGCAGTCGCCTTTGAGCGATTTGGCTCCGGCGCCGATGATTTCCTCGGTGGGGGAGTAGCTGTCGACGTATTTCAAAGCCTTCTCATAGTCTCCTTTTTCATAGAGAAGTATGGCGCTCTGCAGGGCGGCGCGGTTCGACGCCTCGTAGCTGCCGTTGTCGGCAAGGTCCATGTATTTTGCCATTGCGGTGGAGTCGTTGCCCAGGGCGAGCTCGAGGTCGGCCGCTCCGATGGCGTCGTTGGCCTTCTGGATGCCGGGCTGACGGAAGAAATAGACGTAGGCGAGGATGATTGCGGCGATTGCAACCACTGCAAGGCTGCAGATGGTGATGATTTTCTTGTTGTCCTGCACCTTCTGTACGGTTTGGGTGAGCGAGTCGTTGAGATTGTCCAGACCGGTTTCGGTGGCAGGCTGTTTTTCTTTTGACATGGGGTGTTGTATCGTATTTTATTGTTATGCGGAAATGTGATAACCCCGAGGCCGGGCGGCATACGGGCGTTCAAGGCGCAAAATTAGTGAATTAAGGCGAAAGGTCAAAAAAAATCGGCCCGATTTGGCTTTTTTTTGAAAATAATGATTTAACTTTGATGAACAACCTTCCGATCTCAAACCTTATTACAGCACGAACCGATGAAATCCCTGACAATTACCATACCATACGAAGAACTCACCTACGGTGAACTCGACCAGCGCGAGGCCGAACTCGTGCGCCTTGCCCGCGAAGCCACCGAGCGCAGCTACGCCCCATACTCTCATTTTCGTGTGGGAGCGGCCATCGCCCTGAGCAACGGCGAGACCGTAGTCGGCTCAAACCAGGAGAATGTAGCTTTCCCCTCGGGCACCTGCGCCGAGCGTTCCGCCTGCTACTACGCCCACGCCCGCTATCCGGAGGCTAAATTCGAGGCAATTGCCATAGCCGCCCGCGGTCTTGACGGCGAATTTACTTCCGAGCCCACCGCCCCCTGCGGTGCATGCCGTCAGGCACTCCTTGAGTATGAAATGCTTGCCGGCCACCCCGTTGAACTCCTCCTCGCCGGCCGCGATAAAATCTACCGCCTCCCATCTATCGTCTCCACCCTCCCTTTCGCCTTCACCGAGCTCACCGAATCCTGATTCCCCGGCCCGAAAGCGAAGCTACCCCCGATAACACGACGCCCCCGCCGCAATCACATTCGATCCATATATGATTGCGGCAGGGGCGTAGTGTTTGTGGCGAATTGGGAAATATTTGCTATATTTGCAGACAGAAACATTTACGTAAATATTTTGGATACTGACCCTTTACCAGCCATAGAAGGCTTGCTTGATGCCTTCAGCGCTTTCGACACCCATTCCGCCCTTCCCGGGCTTGATTTTTCCCGACTCGCTGTAATGCCGCTGGTTCAGGCGGCGCCCGCAATGGTCAATACCGATTTCGGTGTGGCCCAGATTGTGGCGCTCTGCCTGGCTGTGGTGGCGCTTTTTATTTCAGGCTTTGTAAGCGGTTCGGAGATAGCGTTTTTCTCAATGACGCCGCAACAGGCCGAGGAGCTCGACGAGTCGCCGCGCTCGCGTGCGATAGCCGGTCTGCTCCAGATTCCGGAGCGGTTGCTCGCCACTATTCTGATTGCCAACAATCTGGTGAACGTCACCATAGTCGTGCTGATGAGTTTCGCCCTGAGCGATTTCTTCGCGCAGATGCCGGGATGGCTCGACTTCCTGCTCCAGACGGTAATACTCACTTTCCTGATTCTTCTTTTCGGCGAGATTCTGCCGAAACTCGTGGCCAATACGTCGCCCATGCGCTGGGCGCGCTTTGCCGTAAGCGGCATTGACTTTATGGTCAAACTGTTCTACCCTCTGTCGTCGCTGCTTGTGCATTCTACCAAGATAGTGAACCGCGTGGTGACGAAGCAGAGCCGTACCATAACCACCGATGAGCTCGGCCAGGCGCTCGAAATAACCGACGTAAAGGCAGGGCAGGACAAGGAGATGCTTGAGGGCATCCTGAAATTCGGCGACACCACCGCCTCAGAAATCATGACGCCCCGAGTCGACATGGTCGGTCTTGACTACGACATGAGTTTCGACGAAGTGATGCAGGTGGTGGTGGAGAAGGGCTACTCGCGTATGCCCGTCTACGGCGACAGTCAGGACGATATCCGCGGCGTGCTCTACTCGCGCGACCTGCTGCCGCACATCTCGACGGGTATCGACGATGAGACCGACGGCGCTTTCCAGTGGCAGACGCTCGTACGCAAGCCGTATTTTGTGCCCGAGTCGAGAATGATCGACGACCTCATGGAGGATTTCCGTCGCCTGAAAATCCATATGGCGATTGTGGTCGACGAATTCGGAGGCACGCAGGGAGTAGTGACGCTTGAGGACGTGCTCGAAGAGATTGTGGGCGACATCAACGACGAGTACGATGAAGAGGAAGTGACCTACAAACGTCTTCCCGACGATACATATATCTTCGAGGGCAAAACGCTCCTGACCGACTTTTTCCGCGTGACGGGGCTCGACGAGGCCGACTATGCCGAGGTTGCCGGCGACTGCGAGACGCTTGCCGGAATGATGCTCGCCATAAAGGGGGATTTTCCCAAGGAGAAGGAGCCGCTGGTCTACGGCCGATGCCGCTTCCTGATTCTTCATGTGGAGCACCACCGCATCGCCTCGGTGCGTGTCAAGGTAATGCCCGACCTTCAGACGGCCTGACCTACACGTTAAACACACCCCCTGAAAATGCCGATGGTATCGGAAATCTATAGACAAGGAAGCATAGCGGTCTACGCCGCTGCCACCACCCGCTTTGCGGCTGCCGGCACGCGCCATGAAATCGAGCAGGCCGCCAAGATGGCGATTGTGGCCGAAGTGTTCGGCCCGCTGGAGTTATGCCATCGCGCGGACGGTTCGCCGTTTATCCCAGGTTCCGGAGCAAGCATATCCGTATCCCATTGCCAGACGCTCGTGGTGCTGGCGGCAGACCGTCTCGGACGCAATATCGGCATCGACTGCGAGACCTCCAGCCGAGGCGCCCAGCTCGGGCGCGTGGCCACGAAATTCCTTTCGCCGGCCCAATCACTTGCGTGGGGCACCGACGAAAAACATCTTCTGCGAGCCTGGACGCTCAAGGAGGCATTCTACAAGGCTGCCCGCATTCCCGGACTTCCGCTGGCCGACATCCCGCTCCCGCCTGCCGTTGTCTGGCCGACACTTGGAGGGGGACGCCGCGGGGTGGAAATGGAGTTTCGGGGAAGGCGGTTCAGCTTCCGCCCTGTGGAATTTGGCGGATTTGCCGGAGATATTTCGCTGGTTGTGGAAGAAAATGAAGATTTTTGACCGCAGGAGGCGTTGTTTAAATGTAAAAGTCGTAAATTTGGAGAGATTCCCGAGCCGGGAGCGTCGCGCCACCGGAGAATCGCCTGCACTTACCTGCGTAATCTAATAAAATCATAACATAAAGACCGATGAAACGAATCCTTTTGCTTCCCGTCCTGGCTCTGGCCGTGGCATTCGGAGCAAGCGCGCAGAAAAACGCCACCCCCGACGGCGCCAAGCGCCAGTTCCAGGTGTTCGGCGTAGCTTTCTACAACCTTGAAAACCTGTTCGACACCATCAACAACAACGGCAAATACGACGCCGAGTTCTCGCCCGACGGCGCCCGCCAGTGGAACGGCCGCAAATACTGGTCGAAAATCTCCAACCTCGCCCGCGCCATCACGGCTTTCAACACACCTACCACCCCCAACGGGCCGGCATTTATCGGCGTATCGGAAATCGAGAACCGCAGCGTGCTCGAAGACCTCGTGAAAGCCATCGACGAGCGCCTGAAATCCGAGGGCCGCGCGCCCTGGAATCTCGCCATAGTGCACCACGACTCGCCCGACCGCCGCGGTGTCGACGTGGGCGCGCTCTACAATCCGCGCTACTTCAAGTTCATGAACGTGGTCAACAGCACACTCCGCGTGGAGGGGAAACCTGAATTCCGCACCCGCGACCAGATGTGCGTAACCGGCCGCATGGGCAACGACACGGTCGACATCATAGTGAACCACTGGCCTTCGCGTCTGGGCGGCCAGGAGCAGTCGTCGCCCCTGCGCGAGGCTGCAGCAGCCCTATGTAAGCACACTGCCGATTCCATCTGGAAACTTCGTCCCAACGACGGCATAATCATCATGGGCGACCTCAACGACGACCCGCAGGATAAATCGTGCGCCAAAGTGCTCGGCGCCAAAAAGAAACCTGCCGGCGTAGAGCCTCACGGATTCTACAACCCCTTCTGGGAGATGCTCGACCGCGGCATCGGCACGCTGGCCTACAACTCGTCGTGGAACCTCTTCGACCAGATTATAGTGAGCGGCACGCTGCTGAAGGACAACACCGGCGAATCGCAGCTGCACTTCTTCCAGCCTATGGTCCACAACTTCGAATTCCTTAAAGACAAGGAAGGGAACCGCGTAGGCTACCCCCGCCGCACATTCTCGGCCGGTGTGTTCCTCAACGGCTACTCCGACCACTTCCCCACCGAAATCCTCCTGCGCCGTGCAGTGGCGCCGCGCAAACGCTGAAATCCTGTTATAAAGCGTAAATTCGCATAAGTACATAAATCAAGGCGATGTGTCGCTGACCGGAAGGTCTCAGACACATCGCCTTGACTATTATTAAGATGAGAACTTATTCGTAGATCGACATCGTGCCGGTGGCTTTTGAGCCTTCGGCCGATATGGCGAGAGAAGCAAGCTTCGAGGGGTCGACAGTGGCCTTTGGAGCGAAGGCGGGGCTATCTATGTAGTCGAGCAGACTGCGACGCATCCATAGGATTTCCGGCCGTATCACCGTGTCGGGCGATAGAAGGTCGATTGAACTGATTATCAGCGTGCCGTTGCCGCAGCGCGCCTCGGCTATAAGGCCGAGATTGCGGTTGTTGACGAAGTTGTCGACAATCCCGACAATCGGCATAAGGCGCTGAGAGTCGGCTGCAGCGAGTGAGTCGAGTTGGAGCGTGCGTGCGCGTTTGAGCAGATGCCACCACTGCCAGTCGGTGTGCATGTCGGTGGGAAACGACGCCAGGGCCCGGTGGTTCGGATTGGTGTAGATGCCCATTCCGGCGGCCTGCTTCGGGAAGTGCACCGGGCTCCAGAACACGGGGAGGAACTTGCACTCCAGCCCGGCCACGGAATCGGGCCGCGGCGAGAGGAGCACCTTCTTCCCCTGCTCAAGGGCTGCGACGGCCTCGGCCACTGAAGCGGTCTGAACCACCGAAGCCGATTCCGGAGCCTGAATCTCAGGATAATACCATACAGACCAGCTGTTGGCGTAAGGAGTCCCCTCGAGAGCTACCTCCAGGGTGTATTTCTCAGGTTTTGCAGTATTGCCGAAGTGGGCGCTGAGGTGTCCGGCGCGCGAAAGCTCTCCCACAGCGGCCTTGGCAAGCGGAAGGGTACCGGAAGCCACGGCTATGCCGTCGGCGGCACGGAGCGTCCACGACAGCCGGCCGTCGGAAATGTCGGAAGCCGAGTAGTTTATCAGATCGATGTCGGCCTCAAAGGGCTCCCGGCCCGAGTATAAGGCCTTGGGAAAGCTTGCCAGAGGCACCACCGCGCCGTTGAACTGACTGAAGCGAGCAGGCTCAATCAGCCCTTTGGAGTCCCAAAAGGCATCCACGAGGCCCACGAGCGCCGTTCCCTGGCCGGGGAAGTCCTGGAGGCCCAGAAGCTGGTAGCCGGAGAATCCGGGAGTCTTCATCGAGCGCTCGATCTCCTCTTTATAAAGCAGTGCGGCGAAGCGGCCGGAGGCGAGCGTAAAGGTGTCGGCGAGGTGCAGCAGCCCCTTGCGCTCAAGGTCGCGGCGGATGGCCTTGAAGTTGAGCGGATCGAGCGTGCCGGTATATTTTTCGGTCTCCGCCATACGCGGATATACGGCGTACTGGCCGGATTCGTGCTGAATGAGAGGCTTGTCGACGTGGACCATCGCCTTGGCGTAGTTGCGGTCGAAGGCAGGCGGTTCGGCGTCGAAAACGCCCTGGCCGCGCACCCAGCCGTCGGCCGTCCACTGCGTCACCAGAAAGTCGTCCTCAGGCTCGGGGCGAACGCCATGGTCGGGCTCGAATGTAAACGAGGTCGTGGCGTAGATGTGGCGCGGGTCGAGGCTCTTCATATAGGCAGTCTGCTCGTTGAGCCACTTGAAGTCGTGGCGAATCTCGTTGCCCACGGTGAGCAGGCAGAGCGAGGGGTGGTTGCCATATTCGCGGAGGATGCGCTCTGACTCGGAACGCAGGAAATTCTTCACGTCGGTGTCCTCCGGATCGAGCGATTCGCTCCAGAAGGGGAGTTCCACCTGGAGGTAGAAGCCCATGCGGTCGGCCACGCGAAATGCGGCCTCGGGCGGACACCAGGAGTGGAAACGCAGATGGTTCATACCCCACTCGCGGGCAGTGGTGAACTCTTTCTCCCACCCGGCCTCGTCGGTAGGCGGAACGCCTGTGAGCGGGAACACGCAGCATTCTAGAGTGCCGCGCAGGAACACCGGACGGCCGTTGACGTTAATCTGCTTCCCTTCGGAGGCTATCTCGCGCATGCCGAAAGTTGCATCGGCCGAATCGTCGCCGGTAGAGGCACTGAGGGTATAAAGCGCCGGGTTGAACTCGCTCCATAGTTTTGTGTCGGCCGGCATCGGCAGGTCGAATTCCATCCGGTTGGAACCGGGACGGAGCTTCACTTTCTTTTCGGTTGAGGCTACCACTGTGCCGTCGGGGCCAATCACGGCAAGCTTCAGTTTCTTCGATACGTCGCGACGGCCGTTGTTGGCAATTTCAGCCACGATCCTTACGGCCGGACGGGCGATGTCGGGATATACCTGGAGGTCGGTGATGGTCGCGGCCTCGCGGGCCGAGAGCTCCATGCGGCCGAGCACGCCGTTCCATTTGGTCTGGGTGTCGTCGGTATAGGCGTGGGCCAGATTCTTGACTGAGATGTCGTAGCGCTTGCGGTTGTCGATGCGCAGCGTGAGGCGGTGGTTCCCGGCGGTGAGTCCTTCGGGGATGGTGAAGCGGTGGGGCGTGGTGAGGCTTTCGTTGAAGCCATTCACCTTCTTGCCGTCGACCCACAGCTCGCTCGACCATAGTACGCGCTCCAGCTCTATATCGAGCGGACGCCCGGCCATAGAAGCGGGGATGAGGACCGTGCGCGTATACCACGCCGGACCGATGTAGCTGTGGCGACGCGTGAGGCGCAGCAGCTGCGGCTTGGTGAGTTCCGGCTTGAGCGTGTTAGGAGTGCCGAGGCCGGCCATATCGGTGGTGCCGGGAAGATTGATTGCGTCGGCGAAATCGGTGGAGGTGTATCCTTCGGCCATTCCGCGGTCGAGCGAGTCGAGAGCCACGGTCCAGCGGCCTGAAAGGTCGAGCGTTTCCGCCGCAGCCCCATGAAAGAGGCCGGGCAGAAACGCTGCGATTACAAAAGAGAGCAGATGTTTCATTTCTCGGATTCAAGTTTGATGAACGATTCGAAGGCACGGATTCCGGCGTGCTCGGGAGCGAGCTCGGCGGTGCGGTCGATGTAGCGGCGGCAGTGGGCCATGTCGCCGAGACCGTAGTGGCCGAGAGCCATCATGTAGTTGCAGTGGATGCGGTTGAGCACGTTGAGGTCTTCCTCCCAGATAAGGAGGTCGGGCAAAGATACGGCGAAATAATCCATTTTCGTATCGTCGAAGATATGTTTTTCGCCGAAATTCACCAGGCGGTGGAAGCGGCCGCGGGCTTCGTCGGTGCGTCCGAGGCGCAGAAGCGCCATACCCTGATAGAAAATCTTGTCGGGCTTTGCATCATTGTAGTAGAGGGCCGGGGCAGGCTCCACGGGGCCGAGTGTGGCGGCCTCGTAGTGGCTGCGGGCTTTTTCGGCGTCGCCTGCGGCGGCATAGGCCTCGCCCAGGAGGAAGTGGAAATCGTTGTCCTGCGCGCCTTCGAGTTTTCCCTCGCCGAGGTTGTGGGGATATATCAGACATTCCTCGAGCAGACGGATTGCCTCGGCGTTGTCGCCCTTGGCCAGGGCCTGCTTTGCAAGCTCCACGCGGGCGAACTGATACTGGCCGGAGACCTTTCCCTCGCCACCTTCCCAGGGGTGGAAGATGCGGTTGTCAATTACGTCGACTGCATCGGCGTAGGCGCCGGTAAGGTTGAGGGCGGTAGCCTTCTCGAGCACGAGGTCGTCGCGCACCTCGACGAGGTCGTCGTGGCGTTTCATCAGCTCAAGACGGCCTTCGGCGTCGGCATCCATGCGCTTAAGCAGCTGAATCAGCTCCATGAATATGCGCGAGTCGGTGGTATCGAGCAAGAAGGCCCGCTTCATCAGTTCGAGCGCCTGGTCGTGGCGGTCGAGTTTATTGAAATATGCCAGTGCAAGGTTGCGCCATACCATCGGCGAGTCGGGGTTGAGGCGCGCCGAGCGCTCCCATGCCTCCACGGCAAGGTCGTACTGACGCTTGTCGTAGTAGAGGTTGCCGAGCGTGAGCGGCGCGAGGGCGTCGGATTCGTTTACCTCCATGGCCGCGCGCAGAGCCAGAATGGCTTCAGGACGGTTGGGGAAACAGCAGTCGGCGGGTGTGGCGGCAGCCTTCTCGAATGTGGCTTTCGCGCCTGCCTTGTCGCCTGCGGGGAGACGGCTCCAGCCGAGGTAATAGTAGGTCATCGGCGATATGGCACCCTCCTTTTCGGCGAGCGCCCAGAGGGCGGCTGCTTCGTCGTGGCAGCCTGCGGCTACGTAGTCGATGGCTGTCTCGTCGTAGTTGTGGCATTCTCCGCGCATCAGCGACGTGAGCGTATTGAGCGTTTCTGAGTCGCCGGCGATAAGATATTTCTCGTATAGCGCGCCGTAGTTGAAGAGGTCGATTGAAAGCGATTCCTCGATGAAGGGGAGGGCTTCAGCGCCGCGGCCCATATGCCGGAGGATGGTTGCGCGGAGCGCGCGCGCCTTGTGGTTGTGGGTGTTGCGAATCAGGCAGCGGTCGATTTCGTAGAGAGCGTCGTCGAGGCGCCCCTGCATCAGCGAGATGCGAGCACACTCGAAATAACCGGCCTCCTGCCAGGCACCGTTCCAGGTGGCCTTGTAGAAGCGGGCGTAAGCCTCGTCGAATCGGCCCTGATAACGCAGGGCCACGCCGAGATTGAAAATCGGTTCTCCGTCGTAGGGGTTGGGATTGCGCTTCTGGAGGATTCGCACGGCCTTGGCGAGATAGCGCTCGGCGCGGTCGAAGCGGCCTTTGCGGATGTACCACAGGCCGAGGGCGTTGTTGCAGCGCACATCGTCGGGGTCGCGGCGCAGACCCTCCTCGTAGTATTCCACGGGGTTGTAGGTGGCGTGGCGGTACTGCTCGAGATGAAGTCCGGTGAGGTAGAGCTGCTCCACGGTTTTGATCTGCTGAGGCTCGAGAGCGGCCTCGGCGGCGTCGGGAATCGGGCGGATTTCATCAGGTTCGGCCTCCCAGATGAGGGCTGTGCAGCCGTCAGCCTCGATTGTAAGCTTCAGGTCGGCCAGGGTGTAGCCTCCGGCATCGACGGTGCGCTCGATTACGTTCTCGGGCGAGGCATCGACGGTCTCGTCGAGAAGCACCGTGCCGTCGGCAGCCTTGAGTGTAATCTTAGCCTGCTTGCGCGAGGTGGCGAACACTTTCAGCGTGATTTTGCCGTCGGCGGTTAGGTCGAGGTTCATCAGGAAGTCCTTGCTGGCGTTCTTCACGATGCCCAGCTCGCGGTAGGGGAGGAAATACTGCGTGAAGGATTTCTCCTCGTAGGGCATCAGCCAGGTGAAGTCGGGCTGGTTTTCGGTGTAGACGCCGGCCATCAGCTCGATGTAGGGGCCGTCTTCGTCGGTGAGATTGCGGTCCCAGGCGCGGCCGAAGTCGCCGTTGCCCCAGGTCCATTGCTTCTTGCCGGGCGATACGTGGTGAGAGGCCACGTGGAGCATACCGGCCTGGGTATCGTTCTCATAGCCGCCCTCGAAGTCGTAGCGCGAATTTACGCCCATATACGAGGTGGGCACCTTGATGTTCTTGTAGTTGGAGATGTCGACTCCGGCGGAGTAGTCCATCTTGTAGTATGTGCCGGTGGCGATGGGGAAGGAACTTACGGCACGTTTACCGTGGTCGAACACGGCGTTGACGTCGGGCGGGAAGACGCTCTGGTAGTAGTCGTTGACGGCCACGGCGGGGTTGGCCCACCAGAGGAACGTCTGCGGTAGGTCGGTGCGGTTGTAGAGCACTCCCTTGATTTCAAGGTATGCGCAGCCGGGGCGCAGCGTGAAGCCGGCCATACCTTTCTGGTGGAACATACGCTCCATTTCGTTGACCCACACCGTGACGGAGCCGTCGGCATGCTCCTCGATGGTGGTGTCGACGGGCATGAACGTGCTGGGGCGATGGTGCTGGGGCCAGTTGAACTCTATGCCGCCCGAAATCCACGGACCGGCGAGGCCCACAAGCGCAGGTTTCACCACATGGTTGTAGTATACGAAATGACGCTGCTTGATCTTGTCGTAGGCCATCTGTACGCGTCCTCCCAGTTCGGGGAGTATCATCACCTTGATATATTCGTTTTCCAGAAAAACGGCGTTGTAGGTATGGTCGGTCTTTTCATCGGCTATTTTCTCGATTACGGGGTAGGGGTAGACTACGCCGCTCGAGCCCTGATAGACGCGCTTTTCAAGGAAAATAGGATTCTTTTCGGGTGTTCCGGCCTCGTAGGTGGGAATCACCACCTGCTCTTTCCATGCTTTTGCCATTGGTAAGTAACTGTTCAAAATTATTTTATACTTTCCTGATCTAATTATTTCAACATTTCCGCGGTAAAATTTTCGCATCTTTTCCTCTCTTCATCAGTCGTGTAGACATCTACACTCCTTCTTCATCGAGAAAAATTTCCTGAAAATTTTCCTCCCGGAAATATTAAAATAATTTCGACCGGTTACTTAAGAATCTGTAGATGGGTTTGTTATGTTTTTTTTCGATTTGTTATTTCACGAGTTCGCGCTCAATCTGCTCGAGGGTCTTCCCCTTGGTTTCGGGAAGACGTTCCACGAAGTAGAACAGGCATACGGCGCAGATGGCGGCGTAGATCCAGAATGTGCCGTAGCTGCCGAGACCGGCGTTGAGAAGCGGGAAGGAATAGGTGAGGCTGAAGCATCCGGCCCATAGGGCGAAGGTGCAGACGGACATTGCGATGCCGCGCACGCGGTTGGGGAATATCTCGGCGAGGAGCACCCAGGTGACGGGTCCGAGCGTCATCGCGTAGCAGGCGATGGCGGCCACCACGAGAACCACCATGAAGAAGCCGGTGACGTGGAAGTAGTAGCACGTGCCGAGCACGGCATAGATGGCGGCGAGACCGCCCGCTCCGGCGAGCATCAGGGCGCGGCGCCCGATGCGGTCGACCGTATAGATAGCCACGAAGGTGAATACTACGTTGGTGATGCCCGTGAGAACGATGTTGAAGAGCATGTCGCCCAGGTCGAAGCCGGCGTTGGCGAATATCTCCTGCGCGTAGTTGAAGATTACGTTGGTGCCGCACCACTGCTGGAACACGGCGGCGATTACGCCCAGCAGAAGCACAGGGCGCATCCCGCGGCTGAAAAGCGTCTTCAGGCCGCCCGACTCGCCGGCGGGAGCGGCAGTAGCCTCGATGGTGGCGAGCTCGGTGGCGGCATATGCGGCGCCGCCTACATTCTTCAGTACGGCGTGAGCTTCGCCGTGGCGACCCTTCATGGCCAGCCAGCGCGGACTCTCGGGGATGAAGAATACCATTATCATGAATGCCGCGGCAGGTATGACCTCGCCCCAGAACATCCAGCGCCATCCCATGGCGACATTCCACGAATCGGCGGGAGGTGCTGTCAGACCGGCGGGGATGGGGTCGGCAATCAGAAGATTGGCTATCTGCGCGGCGAGAATGCCGAGCACTATCGTAAGCTGGTTGAGCGACACGAGACGTCCGCGTATGGCCGAGGGCGACACTTCGGCGATATACATCGGCGAGAGTCCGGAAGCGATGCCGATGGCCACGCCTCCGATGAGGCGCGCTACAAGAAATGGCGTGAAGGTGTCGACGGCACCTGTGGCGTAGGCCGACACAAGAAACAGTATCGCGGCCATAATGAGCATCGGCTTGCGGCCGGCGCGGTCGGCGAGCCATCCGGCCGTCATGGCGCCTACAAGGCATCCGGCTATGGCGATACTCATGGCCAACCCCTGGAGCGAGGGGGAGGTCTCGATGCCGAAAAACACTTCGTAGAAGGGTTTGGCGCCACCGATTACCACCCAGTCGTAGCCGAACAGGAGGCCGCCCATGGCCGAGACGGAGCAGATGAAATAGACAAATTTACTGTTGAGATTTTTCATGGCATGAAATAGGTTAAATACCTGATGGTTTTCTTTTCACCGCAAAGTTACGGCGCTTTTCCACTAAGGGAAATGTATTATTCGACGAAATAGATGGACGATTTTATTATTTTATCCGTAACTTAGCACTGTAAACGCCACATCTTTGTTTTGCTCATGAAACTGAAGGACGGATTCGTGGGCGAGCGTACGCTCGTTCTCCCCAAGATTATTATCGATCAGGCGGTCGACGACCCGCTGCTGGCCGCGCTATACATTACCGATATAGGGTATTACCCGCGTGCGTCGCACCATTTCCGCGAACGGCTGGACCCTATCGGGCAATATGTGTTCATCTATTGTGTGGAGGGGCACGGGCGCATGGTGCTTCGTGGACGTACGTATGAAGTAGGCTCGAACAGCTATTTCATCCTACCGCCCGGCGAACCCCACTCCTATGCCGCTGCCGACTCCGATCCCTGGACAATCTATTGGATTCATTTCAGCGGATCGCTTGCGCCGCTTTATGCCGAGGGTGCGTCTACGCCGCGCGAAGTGGATCTCAACGCCGACTCGCGCATCCATACTCGCATCAATCTCTTTGAGGAGATTTTCAATACGCTCTCGGCCGGTTTTTCCATCGAAAACCTCGGGTTCGCCACGTCGCTGCTCCACCACTATCTGGGGTCGCTGCGGTTTATAAGTCAGTATCGCCGTGCGATTCGTCCGGCTCCGGTTTCGGCAGTCGACCCGGTCGATGCTGCACTTCATTTCATGACCGAAAATATTGAGCGGACGCTCACACTCGGTTCGGTTGCGAACTACGCCGGAATTTCTCCGTCGTATCTTGCGGCGGCTTTCCGCCGGCGCACCGGCCACGCCCCGATGGCATATTTCAATATGCTGAAAGTAACTGAGGCATGCCGCCTTCTCGATGAGACATCGATGCGCGTCAACCAGATATGTCATAAAGTTGGCATCTCCGACCCGTATTACCTCTCACGTCTGTTCTCGCGTATAATGGGAATGTCTCCTCAGGCTTACCGCAACCGCGTGAGGACGTGATTTCTGTGAGGAAAATGCCGTGGTATTCTTCAGCCCGACTTTAATATGTTTTTGGGGGTAAGGAAACGCTAAAATGCAAATTCATTATCTGTTATCAGTTGTGTTCACTGCGATGGCGTCCTCCGGTACCTGAATGAAAAATTGAGCGAGAATTAGCGGGAATCAAAAAAATATTTCAAAACTCTTTGTCGTTTCAAAAAAACTCTCTAACTTTGCATCGCAAAAGCGAAAAGGCGTCGCAAAGACAGAATTCGCCGAAGCGTCAACGATGACTCCGTAGCTCAGTTGGTAGAGCAACTGACTCTTAATCAGTGGGTCGAGAGTTCGAGCCTCTCCGGGGTCACTAAGAGGTCTATCAGACCGACGAATTCCTCTGAAAATCATTGATTTTCAGAGGTTTTTCTTTTTACCGCAATCCCCAATCGGCGCAGAATATTGAAACTGCGGGTGTGCAAGAAGGTGGCAATAAAAATTGCACCTTGTTTTGCCACCTCGAAAGACTCTATTTCATTATTTTTCAAAGATATACGAAAGATATAGCCGTTGGATGTCTGCCACCTCGCAAGGTGGTTGCAGGTGGCAAAGAACAATCCTGAAACTCAGTAGATACAGGCTTATGAAGCCTACTATAAGCACCCTTGTCACCATTTTTAGCTGTCGGCATAGTTAAAAAATGTTATGCAAAAGGTGGCAATTTGAGGTGGCAATTCAACATTATTCGTTGAATTGGTCGTTTTGCCACCTCGCAAATCCGGATATTTCATTTGTCCTTCGGATGTGCAGTTTGTGTACCCGAGAAAAAATTTGTATCTTTAGTTTAACCATTAAAGCCACAAGTCAAATGAAATTATCCAACGAGAACTACTTCTCACTGAACTTCATGGTCAGGAGAAGCCGCCCCAACAAAGAGGGTGAATTTCCCATTCTGCTGCGAATAACGATGAATGGGCAGCGTGCGGAGGTATATACCAACCGGTATGTAGCTCCCAACAACTGGGATGCGTCCAAAGGTCAGTCGAAAGGCAAGACCAAAAAGGACCTTGAACTGAACCGTTATCTTGATACCATCCGTACCAAGATATGCGAAATCCACAACCAGCTCGTCATGCGCGATGAGATGGTCAATCCCGACACTCTGAAAAAGGCATTTCTCGGCAAGCTGCAAAAGCCGACGATGCTCTGCGAGGCGTTCCGCGAACTCAACAAGAAGGTAAAGGACCGTAACGAGCGTGGCGACATCTGCGAGGGTACGCGCCTGCGCTGGGAGCGATGCGTCAAGTATCTGGAGGAATTTCTCATCGACAAGCACGATGTGAAAGATATTCCGATGAATAAACTGACATCCGGAATGGTTGACGACTTCGAGCATTTCCTGCGCATAAAGAAGGGATGCGCCAACAACGCTGCTGTCCGTTATATCCGCTATCTCAAAAGCGTTATACGCACCGGCATCGCAAACAAATGGATTGAAGATGATCCATTCGTGGGCAAACGCTATGTCCGCACCAAGCCGAAGCGAGAGAAGCTCACGGAAGCTGAACTCCAGCGCATCATAGAGCTTGACCTCAGCGAACTTCCCCGCCTCGACCTCGTGCGTGACACTTTCGTGTTCTGCTGCTTCACCGGACTGGCTTTTGCAGACATTTCTACACTCAAGCGTGAACACGTTGTCACCGATGACAAGGGCGAGATGTGGATACGCAAGGCCCGCGAGAAAACGGATGAAATGAGCGTAATCCCTATGCTGGAGATACCGCGCAGACTGATGGAGAAATACCGCAGTCACCCACGGGTTGTGGAAAAGGATGCCGTCATACCGGTTATCTCAAACCAGCGCATGAACTCGTACCTTGACGAGATAGCAAGCAAAGCGGAGATAAAGAAGCACCTGACGACACATATCGCGCGTCATACCTTCGCCACAATGTCGCTAAACAATCACGTGCCTATCGAGACGGTATCGAAGATGCTGGGGCATAAAGACATTGCCACCACCCAAATCTATGCGACCATGCTTGACCAAACTGTATCGGAAGATATGGGTCGCATGAGAGATAAGTTCGATAGCCTGAAAGTTGACATCAAACCGTTGCCGGAGAAGCCGACGACATTTGAGCGACCGCCACAGCCTAAGCGCGGACGACCAAAAAAGACGAAATGACCCAGCGCTAAATGAAAGAGCGACAATCGAGATTTTACTCAGTTGTCGCTCTTAAATTATTTAATCGTAATATGCCGGATGGAAATTCTCGTCAAGCAGTTGCTGGATTTCATGTTCCGGATAGAGGCATTTGCCGCATATCATATAATACGAGAGTATTCCCCGGTCACGGTAGTTCTGTACCGTGCGCCTCGTCACTTTGAGGCGTTCTGCCACTTCCTTGTCATCGAGGAAACAGATTCCACCCAATACAGGATGATGGCTGTCTCGGATTATGCCGACGGCTTCAAATGCGTTCTGGGATTGTGTACGGGCTGCGATAATACGTCTGTCCGATTTGGTTATAATCTCATTCCCCATAGGCGCCCCTATTATAATTGATACCGTTACGCTCCATGTAACGGATAACTTCGGTGACAGGATACCGGCTGCTCCCGTCATCAATTCTGACATAACCTATCTTACCGCCGTTGCGGAGGGATTGCAGGGTTGTCATGCCTATATGGAGAAAATCGCAGACCTCGGCAGAAGTCATCATGTCGGCAGTTTCCTTTCGGCGCAAGCGATTAGCCAATACTATGACCATATTGCATAGAAGTTCATGCTCGTCAAGGATACAATCGAGAGTCTCTTTCTCAATCAATAATACTTCCATAAGTAATTTGGATTTAGTGGTGGAATGGATGGGAGTAGAAAAAGGCAGCGGGTATCCCTCCCGCTGCCTCACCACTAAATCCACAATCAAAAATAAAATTTATGACTGCGATTCAGTGGCAAAGTTAGCGATTTCTATCCGATTTTCGGCTATGTTGGGCCGGTTATTTTTGATAGAAATGCGATTTACAGCGGATTGCAGCGTTTTACTCTCCGGCTTCGGGGTCGATTGTCTCTATCATGCACAGCAGAGAGCCGGAAAAGTCCTCTATTACCGAGCGTCCGGACTGGTCGCCTTGGTAGAGGTCGTTGGCCTCGAACTGCCATGTGAGCAGCATCTCGGCGAACTCGCGGCCGGCAAACTCGTCATAGACATACTGGCCTTCGGGCGAGAGATACACATCATCGCCGTCGAGGGTGACGAGTCCCTTGCGTATGAGGCTGTCCAGTGCGCTGCCGTAGTCGCCGGTTTCCAGCGTGTACGGCACGTTGGTGTGCATCATTTCATCGACATACTCCGCCTTTGAGGTCACGGCACACATCACATCGGTGAAGGCGTTGGATTCTGCTACCGGGGCATCGCAGGGATATACCGCCGCGTCTGCGATTGTAACGCCTGTCTGGAATGTGCCTGTCTCGGTCACTGCATATGCCTCTCCGGTAAGCTCCCACTGGCGATAAAATATGGCTTCGCCTATCTTGAACTCGACGGTGGCATACTTGCGGCTCGGCTGTTGCTCCACAACCGCCTTCATGCGGTTGAATATGAGCCAGTAGAGCTGCTTCTCCTTTTCGGGAAGTTCCTGGTCTATGGCGCGGAGGGTGATTATCGCGTGGTGGTCGATGGTCGCGTCGTTCTCGCCCCAGCGGTAACCGGGCGTGTCGGGGAATACCGTCTGGATATGTCCACGGAGCTTTTCGGGAAGATGTGAGCAACGTGTCAGTGGCGACGAGATAAGCCCCTTGTCATAAAGGCTCTGTGCCAGTCTGAGAGTCTGGACCGGCATGAAGCCGAGATTGTTGAAGGCATCCATCTGGAGAGTGAGCAGAGTGTGGAAACGGATATTGAGGCGGTCAGTCTCGTCAACCGTCAGTGTGGCCGATACCGTCTCACCGACAGGGATTTCGTCGGCGACTGCGAGGGCATCTTCCTCGACCTCCCAGACGGCTTCGGATTCAAATCCCTCGCCGCCGTTCACATTGATACGGATTGAATGTCCGTCGGGGATACCGTTATAGTTATCGAAATGGCCGGTAAGGTCGCCCACATAGTCAAGGGCGATTGCCTCCTGACGGGTAAGGTCGTATTCGGGTAGCCCGATATGGAGAAATGTCTGGTTGATGTTGTATGCGAACATCAGATCCATGCCTTTCGACACAAGGCCGGTCTGTGCGAGGCGGTGCAGGTGTCGCCCGGACTCGCGGAAGTGGAAGGCACCGCGTATGGCGCCGTAGCTGAGGCGGGTGAGCCACATTCTGCTGCGGGGGCATCCGACACGGAAGTGGCGGCAGATGTTGAAGAAGCGTGCCTGTGCGTCGGCTCCACCGTCGGAGGCGAACACCACTTCCCCGGCTTCACGGAACAGGGGCTTGAGCTGTCGCTCCAGCTCTTTCATCGTCATCGACATACGGAACTTGTCGGGCATGAAGGGATATGCTCCCTCGGCCAGTTCGCACAGCGGAGTCTGGCGTATGAAACGGGGCGGGATGTTGGCGACGGTTACGGTGTCGGATGTGTAGATGCCGTTGGCGGCTTCGATGTTCGCGCCCAGAGAAAGGGCGACGGTCTTGGTGGCGAGAATGTTCTCGCAGATAATAAGAATCATAAATTTAATGTGGGTTTAGGGGTGATTTTATGAAAGTCACGGGGACAGTCGCCCATCCCCGTGACTTGGGGATAGTTGTGTTTGGGTTGACACGGTCGGCCGCAGGTGGGATACTTATAGCTTTGGTGTGGACATAGTGGTTGGAATCGCGGCTATGCGGCGGCAATCATGTCGGGTGAATCGCAGTATAAAACTGATTGTGGAATATGCGCGGTGAGTGGCGGTCAAGGCTTTGGGCCTCTGGGCTTACGCTGCTGCCTCTGCTGGTTTTCGTCCTTCGGTGCGGTCTGCCCGCGCTGGAGTGGTTCCTGCACCTTCTTGGTCGCCTCGTTGGTCGCTCCGTTGTTGTTCACGGCATACTGGGTCTTGCTTTCCTCGGCGATGCCGACGACCTTGTCGCGGTCGGGATATACCCGCGTGGTCTCAGGCTGACGCTTTTCGGGATTGTACTGGAAATAGACGGTGCAGTCATTGCCGAATTTGTCCTTGGTCTCGCCTACGAGGACTTTCTTGCCTGCGAGGTAATCGGCCTGCTGCTGTTCGTTAAGCGGCAGCTTGCACCAGTGTTCGAGGCGCTTGACGGAGCCGTCGGGATTGTGCCATGAATCCCTGACTTGCTGTTGCTGGGAAGTGTTCTGTTCCTGCTTCTGGCGGTAAACATCGGAATTGACGAACACGATGTCGCGTTTTGCGGCGTTGTATTGCAGGTCGGCGGTGAATTTGGCACCGTTGGGCAGTTCCACGTGCTGCTCGCGTATCATGCCGCCGTTTTTGAGTATGCCGATGGCCTGCATATCGAGGTCTATGTTGGCGACTTTGGACTTGATGTAGATTTTATCGACCGGCACGGCCTCTATCTCATTGGTGAGTCTGTCGATGCTCACGAGGCACTTTTTCATTTCCCCGGTCTTGGGGTCGGCGAGTTCGACCGCTTTGCCGAGGTTGCCGGTCTTGCGGAGTTCGGCTTTGTCCTCCTTTGTGAATGTGTAGCCCTTGAATTCTTTGTCGAGCTGCGGCTCGTTGCGTATGAAATGAGGCACGAGTGAATATGAGCCGTCGGGGTTGGTGCGGAACGAGAGCTTTGCCTGAAGCGAGAATGTCTCGTCGCCGAAACGGGGCGTTACTGTGAATAGCTGCGGCGACTTGTGGTTATAGACCATCTGGTCGAGTGCCCCTGATTTCTCAAGGTCGTCGCGCTTTATGCCCCACTGCTGTTCTATTTTGACCCAGTCGATGCTGTCGCGGTCGATTGGCGGCTGCTTAATGCCTGCCGTTTCCGGCTGCTGAGGCTGTTGAGTCTGAGCCGGCGCCTGTTCCTGTTGCTCTGCCTGAGCGGGGGCTTTTAGTTCCACCTCGTAAGGCTTGAGCATTTCGGCATTGTCGCCGGGATTCTTGATTATGTCTGCCATTGCGGGGCCTACGAGGTCATATTTGTCTTCCTGCAATTTGAAGAAGCTGAACAGCGTGGGGTTCCTGGCCTGCCGCATGAAATTCGACATGAACGCTTCGAGGGGGTTCTGCCCTTTGTTGAACTTGATAAGTTCGCTTAATGGCGTTGATTTGACATCAGCCATTTGGGGAGTGCCGTCGGGATTCTGCCCTACGACTGCTCCCACCTGCCCGCTTGTGTTGTCGCGGGCGATCAGCACTTCCTGCTGGTCGGGAGTTTGGTCCATAAAGAATTATGATTTAGTGGTGGTTGTGGCGGAGTTGCCGCCGTTGGTTGGTTTCTTCTTCACAGTCTTATAGTCTGGATGGGACGAACTGATGAAGGAGTTTTCGAGAAACGTATCGAGGTCGCTTTGAAGCACAAATTTGATGTTGCCTTCTATGCTCTCATAGACTTTGATTTTTCCTGCGTCACGATAGCGTCTTATTGTTTTCTCGCTGACATCAAGCCCGGTTACAATGTCTCCGAGAAGGATAATCGGCTCGCCGTGGAAGTATAATCGCGGTCTGTTTCCCGTAGGATAATTGCCGGGGCTTCTGGCACGCTGCTCAACAAGTGAAACGTATGCGTTTGCCGCTGTGATGAAGTCGGCCGTCTTGGGGTCGTCGCGCTCCATCGGCTCAGTCGTCGGCTATGTCAACATTATGCGGAGATACGGAGTCGGATTTGAAGGCAGGGCCGAGTATGTTGGCTACGGCGATGAGAAACATCGTGCCTAAGAACCATGCCTGTTCCTTCTCGGACATAACGGCAAAGGGATTGAAGCCGGACTTGCGGACGGGTGATTTGCGCCCGTCAATGCGCTTTCTGTTCTTGGGCTTCCTGATGAAGCCGGTGGCGTTTGGGGGAGTTGTTGCTTCCATACGGTTATATGTGTTTTGAGTTAGACTTGTCGAGGATTGCGCCTCGTTTGCAATTATAACCGACTGGATTTTAGAAAGGGTGATTTAAGGAGTGTTAAAGTTGTAATGTGTTGAGATAGTGGGGATTTCAGTGTTAAAATAATTGTAATGTTAAATCTTGACTGTTGGCGAACAACCAACCGTGTTTTTCCAAAGGTAAAGGATTTGAGTGCTTTCAGGGTATAATATTTTATATAAAAATAGCGTATAGAAACCTACGCTTACCATTGTTGGCTCTGCAATGCCTTGGACGAAAGCTTGAGTAACTATACGCTATGCGATAAGCATAGCATAAGCCTCACGCCAAGTTCGTCCTTTGATAAATTTGCAGATTTACAATGGAACTTCTGCGGAAGTTATGTTATTCTGTATTTTTGATGCGGCTGACTCCTCAGTCGCTATTCTTTGCTGTTTAGCGTTGCAAAGTTACGCATTTTTATCGAGGTAATCAAGCCTCAATTTCTCCGTCGGAATTGATATGGTGCTTCTTACGGAGCTGAATAAGCGTCTTTTCAGATACATTCAGCAGTTTTGCGGCACCTCTCCATGTGCCCGCACGGATATACGCCCTTATGATGCGGTCTTTTTCCGCTTTAGGATTTCGGTGGGTCAAGTCTTCGGTTGTTTCCGGCTGGATGTCGCTGAAAACGAGATCGTCTGCCGAGATGGTATCGCCGTCGGCATGGAAGGCAGCCATGAGAATAGTGTCTTTCAGTTCGCGGATATTGCCGGGCCACGGATACAGTTTCAGAGCTTTGATTGCCGATGCGTCGAGTCGCTTTCTTGTCTGGGATGTCTTATGCGCATATATGGCAAGAAGATAATCGGCAATGTCCGGAATATCCTCGGTCATCTCGCGCAATGGCGGCACTGTGATACCAGACTGGCGCAACATATAGAAAAGGTTGTCGCGGAAATCTTCCTCGGCAAGCATTTTCATCAGTGTTCCGTTGGCGGTGCATATCATCCTCACATCGGGATGCTCCTCCGAAAGAATGTGCAGGAACACCGACTGTTTCTCGAAGTTGAGCAACTGAATGTTTTTCAGGATGATTGTTCCGCCGGCTGCGTTCTGGAAGTAGCTCTTGATGCGGTTATACATCTCGTTGCGGTCGGATTTCGGGTCATGAAGCCCAACAAGCTCGGCGCCTCCGGCCTCGATTACCGTTATCGGCTTTTGTGTCCGAGAACTTTGAAGATAGATTTGTCGTGCAATTTGCTCCTTGCCCATGCCGCTTTCGCCGAAGATGATGCAGTTGGCATTGGTTTGGGCTATGCGCCCGATAGTCTGCTCAATTTCCTTGAACTTCTCGCTTCTTCTCGGAATCAGCGCGTTGTCAAGCTGGATTACAATGCTCTCCGGTCTGGCATATTTGCCAACGGTTTCGATGAGTTGCTTGTCAATAGCCGGACGCTGTATCACATCCACGGCACCACCATCGCGCATCACCGAGAGAAGATCCACGGCATTAATGTTATCCACTATGGCAATAACGGGGAACTTGTATCCCTCGCATTTTTGCCAGTTGATTAACTCTTGCGCTGTGCCGTGAGCGAATTTCATCGCAGTAACCACGACCGCGCCGGGCGGCAGTATTGCCACTTCCTCTTTTGTTGCCTCCATGCTCCCAACATCAATCGGCTCGTATCCGGCTCGCGTGAGCAAGCTCGACATAAGCCGACGGTCAGAGTCGGAGGCATCAACGATTAGAACTTTGTTCATATCTGTTGTTGATTGGGTTAAACATATTGTATTTCAGTTTGGGTTTCTTTTTCATCAATAGCCCCCGGCTACGACTGCCGAGGGCCATACCTTATATTTATGAACTGCTGTTTAGTCGACGGGAATTGTCGTTAGGAATCCAAAGGTTTCATTTTATGCTTGTTCGTCTTGTGGATTTTTTACAAGGGTAATTCGCAATAATATCCATCCAACTATACTGGCTGTTAGAGAACCGACAAGGATTCCAAGTTTGGAGTCGTTGAGTAAGGATAAAAGTATAGGATCTCCAGTCCCGAAAGATAGATTCGCTATAAATAGAGATACCGTAAACCCTATACCACCAAGCATTGATACCGATGCGAGTCTTGCCCAGTTAGCTCCCACAGGCATTAAAGCAATCCCAGACTTTATAGCTAACCATGAGAATGTGAAAATCCCGAGGAATTTTCCAAGAACCAAGGCCAGGATTATAGTTGGTGCTATTCCGTGAAACAATTGAGAAATTTCCATATCACCGAAATAGATACCTGCATTCGCGAATGCGAAAAGTGGTACAATGATATAGTTGACCAAGTGCTTCAATGTGTCCTCCATATCCTGTAGCGGAGAAATGACCTTGTCTGATGCCGTTTCTATTTCTTTCAACCAGTTCATCTGGTCTTTGTCGAGAATTGTGCGGCTGTTAAGCGTTTCGTCATCTTCCCGAGAAAAGTAGGATATGTTTTTTCTGATGATTTTTACGAAATTCTTAGGTGCAGATACAGGTTTTGCCGGAATTGTAAAAGCAACAACAACGCCGGCTATTGTAGGATGTATTCCTGCATTAAGGAAGAAAAACCATACAAAGATTCCGAAGAACGCAAAAAAGAGTTTTGATCGTATGCCAAGAAAAGAACCAGCTACAAGAATAGCGATGTAACCTGCTGCCCATATGAGAAAGGTCATATCAATAGAATTAGTATAGAATATGGCGATTACAAGAATCCCGCCTATATCATCTACTACAGCAAGAGTGGTAAGAAAGACTTTCAGACTTATAGGCACTCGTTTCCCGAATAATGAAAGCACACCAAGAGAAAATGCAATATCTGTCGCCATCGGTATGGCCCAACCCTTCTCATATTCGGTCCCCTGTGCTAAAAGAGAATAAAAAAGTACTGGCATCATCATACCACCTATAGTCGCGATTATAGGGAGTATTGCATTGCGAGGCGATGACAATTCTCCGACAATTACTTCACGCTTTATTCCTAATCCCACATAAAAGAAAAATACAGCCATTAAGGCATCGTTGATAAATGCCATTATGCTCATTGGCCGTCCATGATTGCTAAAGAGATTGAAGGACCCTATCTGTAAGGAAAGATTGTTGGTCCATAATGAATTGTAAAAATCCTTTAGTCCTGGCAGATTGACAGTAATCAAAGCCAATATTGTGGCAATAATAAGGACATTACCACTATAGGCATAACTGCGTATAGTCTTACGAGCTGTGTAAAAAGCAGAAGCCATTATATAATAACTATTGACAGGGTTTATTATGATTCATCAGGATTAAGATTATATGAGTTCGCCATATTTGTAACGATTTATATAATTTCAATCCTGACTGTAATGAATCATTATAACTATTGTAAAATTCCGGCGGCCTTACGATATTGAGTTTCGTATATCATATATTGGGCCTGAGCTTCTATATATGAGCTTTGTGCTTCCTGCCATTGAGCCTGCGCTTCAAGGAAATCCGTTAATGTCGACATCCCCAGATTATAGCTCAAAGTCATATTTTTCAAATTCTCATCAGCCATTTCAATGCCGGTTTTCGCTGTTTGGACTAATCGTATCCCATCTTCAACATTCTGAATAGCCTGTCGAAGTTCAATATCCAATAGATCACGATTCTCTTGAAGTGACAATCGAGCATTTTCGACCTGTAATTTGGCCTTCTTTACTTTTTTGCAACTTTGTCCCCAATTCCACAACGGGACACTCACCGAAACCATGAACATCGGAGATCCTGAATTATATGTAGTTTTATAGGGTTGTGAGGATCCGTCAGGAAGCTCATAAACACCTTTCATCTTCATATTTCCGAAATGGGAATATTGCGCAGAAAATGATATAGTAGGCAAATATTCTGCTCTGGCCAACTTGACATTAAGTTTTTCAATATCAATCTGTTTTTCCAAGAGTTTGAATTCCGGCCGGCCGTATACGTCTGTAACATAATCATGTCGATATACACAATCTTTCACTGAATCGGTCAGCAAGATTTGTTTGTCCAAATCAACTCCTATAACGTTGCATAGCGATACTTGACAGAGTAAAGCTCCGTTCTTGGCTTTCTCAAGTTGATATCTCATTTGGGCGCGACGAGTCTCAATTCGCAGGAGGTCATTTTTAGTAGCCATTTGGACATCCACCTTCTTCTTTACGACACTATACAAAGTATCGACCTGTATGATTGAGGCTTCTATCATCTTTATCTTGTGCCTGATTGCGTAAAGCGACCAATAACTATTATCGGCGTTAGCTATGATATCCATTCTCGTCTTTTGGCGGTTTAATTCTGCACATTCTATTCCGATCTTGGACATTTCATAGCCAGTGATAATTTTTCCACCGACATATATTGGTTGAGTCAATGATATACCTGCCATATAGACCCCTTTCATCTGGAGCTCCATATTGAACATTTCCATTGACTTTGGATTAGACATTCCCATAGCTGTTCCATCTATTTTAGGAAGGAATGATGTAAAGGCTATTGCCTTATCAAGTTTGGCTTGCTCGTATGAGTTGCCAGCCTTCATCATTGCCTCGCTTGTGTTTAAAGCCATTTCCCGACATTGTTCTAAGGAAATAGCAACTTGTGCTGACAACTCAATCCTTAGAGCAACAACCATTAGGATTATTGCTGCAATTATTTTGTTCATATTAAACTTCTTTAGGCGTTTTAATTTTAAAAAATACCGTATATAACAGAGGCAATAGCATCAATGTTATTATTGTGCCCGCAGTGAGGCCTCCAATAACTGCAATAGCCATTGACGAGTACATCGGATCCCCTATCAGCGGAATCATACCCACTATTGTGGTAAGAGATGCCATGACTACCGGACGGGTACGAGATACGGTTGCATTGACAACAGCAGAATATGGTTCTTCTTTATCCTCTGTTGTCCGTCTGTTTATTTCGTCGACCAAAACAATTGCATTTTTAATCATCATGCCTATAAGTCCAAATAGACCAAGTACGGCCATAAATGTAAATGGTTGACGGCAAACAAGGAGTGCAGGAACAATTCCACATAACACGAATGGGAAACAAATCATTATTAAGCCGACTTTTCTCCAATTATTGAACAACATGAGTAATACCAATACTATCAGAAAAATAGTGATTGGCAGATATTTAAGCAAATCGCCGATGGCTTCACTACTATTGGCATTCTCGCCTTTCCATTCCATAGAGTAACCCTTTGGCAATTTTATCTTTTCAATATCAGAGCGGATATCGTCTTCAACTTTGGTAGGCGTTGCGTCATATTGGTCAAAATCAGGATCACATTGTGCCTCGATATTACGTTCTCCGTTTACGCGCATCACAACACTCTCTTCCCATCCTACGGATATGTCGTCTGACAGTGCGCATAATGGCATGCTCCTGAAAACTCGATCTTCAATATCTCCCGCACTTTTTCCACCCGATAAAAATGACGAGATATCGGCGTTGTCTATTTTGATATTCATGCTGCTCCAGACGGGAATGGTGGAAATATCGGATATACGAGAACCATCAGAATTCCTGACCTTCATGCGAAGTGTAACGGGTATATCGGCATCGTTTATTGCGCCTATGATCAATCCATCGGTCGCCGCACTGATTGAATTTGCCACATCTTTGCGTGTCAACCCTGCTTTCAAGGCATCGCGGTCTGAAAAATCAGCAACTATTGTTTTGCTGGTCGGTTTCCAGTTATTCTCAACCGAATAAGGATCAACATATTGTGATTTACACATGGCATTTTCGGCTTCAAGACTCAACTGCTTCAATACGGCAGGATCAGGACCAGAAAATGCGACCTCTACGGAATGTGATGTTGACGTTGAAAAATTATATTTTCTAAGCCTTATATAAGCATCGGGATATAGCGCACGTAATTTTTCTCGCACTAATGGAACTTGTTTTACTACGGTATTATAGTCTGATGCCGTAACAATAATTTCTCCATAACTATCACCGCCAGAAGTCATGGGCCGAACTAAACTGTATCGTCCTGCCGGACCTCCCATTGTCGCGGCAACACTTTTTACCTCCCCATTTTTCATGAGCATATCGGAGATGGAGATTAAGTCTTCTTTTACCTTGGCAGGATCAGTCTGAGGAGGAAGGAAGTACTCAATAACATACTGATTATAATTAAAATCCGGGAAAAACAGATTTTTAACCTTAGTCATACCAAATATGGAAAGAAGCAAAACTCCACAGAAGACGGATACAGATAACGTTCTATGCGCTATTAGCCATTGTACACAAGTACGAATAGCGTGTTGCATTTTGTTATCCTTGATTTCTCCTTGTGTATTTCGCTTTATTCTGACAGGCAAAAATGTCTTTGCGAAAATGGGAACCTGAACCAAAGCAAGAACCCAACTAAGCAATAGACTTATAGCAAGCACCAAGAAAACGTCTCTTGCATACTCTCCCGTCGTGTTTTTTGACAAGAATATACACAACAGACTTGCAGCCGCAATAATCGTGGCTCCCAATAAAGGAAATGCTGTCTTTTTTCCTATATTGAATAAGTATTTTTTAGGAGCAAGTCCTCTGTTACGATCAACGATAATTCCATCCATAATCACAATGGCATTATCGACAAGCATGCCCATAGCAATTATGAATGCCCCGAGAGAAATACGTTGTAAGGTGGTTCCACAGGCAAGAAGTATCGGGAATGAGCCTGCGATTGTAAGACATAGACCTATGCCAATGATAACGCCGCTCCTCCAGCCCATTGCTAAAATCAACGCAATAATGACTATCAGGACAGATTCCACAAGATTCATCATAAATGAATTTATGGCATCATCTACCTGATCAGGCTGAAAGAAAACCTTATCGACGATAAATCCTGTTGGAAGTGAACCTTTCAGTTCTTCTATTTTTTTATCAACGGATTTACCTATCTCAGGGATATTTGCATCACTTTCAGCAGCTACCATTAATGCGATGGCCAGTTTCCCGTTTACAAAAAAACCGTTTTTTTGTGGGGATGCGTATCCTTTGTGAACCTCGGCTATGTCTCCAATTCGCAGATGCTTTCCGTCAAGAGTCTGAATTGTCAGATTTTCAATATCCTTTTCATTTTCAATCCTTGTCTTGACTCTAAACTGTAGTTTCTCATCATCGATATCGTATTTACCCGGATCTACAGTCTCAGAAGCGCTCTGCAAAGCCGACATGATTTGCACCGGAATGATTCCGTTGCGGGTGATTTTATCTTTAGAGATGACTATCTCAATTTCTTCATCCTGCGAACCAAAGATATTAATACGGTTTACACCTTTTACTTTCATCAGCTCCCTTCGGAGCATTTTTGTGTATTTTGTGAGTTCTGCCGGTTCATAATTCTCCGCGGAAACATAATAGAACATTCCGTAAACATCCATCATATCATCTACTATGATGGGCGTATAGCATCCTTGCGGGAGATGACTTGAATAATCATTTATTTTGCGGCGAAACAAGTCAAACTGTTGTTCAAGATCCTTACTCTGTACTTCAGGCACAAACTCTACTGTTATACTTGCCATTCCATTTTCGCACTGTGATGTAATTTTCTTCACATTGGGGAGTGCTTTTAATTCATCTTCAAGTGGAATCGCGACATGTAGTTCGACCTCATGAGAAGATGCGCCCGGGTAAGGGACTATAACCATTGCCTGTTTTACGGGTACAGCCGGATCTTCAAGTTTTGGCATTTGGAGAAATGTCATAATTCCTGCCAATACAAGACCAACCATGACCGACCAGAACAAGACCGGTCGCTTCATGAAATACATTACAATACGGTTCATATCAGTCTTCCTGGGTTTGTTTCGGACGGTTCAGAAATAATATTTACTTTTTCTCCTTCGGTGAGAGTATTACCTCCGGCTCTGACAATAGGTTGTGCAAAGTCAAAGTCTCCATTTATTATCGCTCTCCCTTTATTGTCTATTCTCTCGATTACAACTTCGTGAGAGTGTACGGTGGAATCAGGCGAGACTGTCCATAGATAGCACTTTCGGTTTTTATTTGTTATAGCTTTAAGAGGGACGGCTATGTTACCTGCTCTCTCTGTCAGTGGAGTAGTTTTCAATTTTATTGTAACATTCGTCCCTGCTACCACAGATGATGGGTTGTGAGGAAACAAGAATCTCGCCTTGAACAATTGATTGTTATCCGCTTTAGGAATTATATTTATAAGTTGAACTGCGTATTCGTTGCCATCAGGCAGAAGGCAAGTGAAATCTGAATTGTTTTTTATATTTTCATAGTGCTGTCTTGAGATGTCGCACTCAATCTCAAGATGATTCATATCCATGATTGTAACAACTGAGGTGCCGGCATTAACCATTTCTTTTTCCGAATAATCAACAGCCTGCACATAACCAGTCGCCGGAGAAACCAAAGTTCCGTATTTTACTTTATTGTTTGCAAGTTGCAATCTCTGTTTAAGTTGTTCGACTTGACTGACTGCAAATTCATAATCATTCCCGCTCATGCCATTGTTCTCAAAGAGCTGGCGCTTACGGTTAAGTTCAGAAACTTGCTGCTCATACTGGGTCTGAAGCATTTTCCTTTCAAGGTCATAATCCACGATGTCAAGTCTTGCCAACGTCTGACCTTTGCTGACATGATCACCTTCTCTCACATAGATACGGTTGATTTGTCCGCCAACTTTGAAAGATGCACTTATTTCATGCGCTTCCTTCACCACTCCGTTTACTTCTGTCTCGGTAGAGGAACCCAGTACATCGGGTTGCTCTGTCATGACATTCTTCAGTATGTCATGCTTGTCGCTCGCGCCACCGCAAGAGGTCAATACAGTGGTGCAAAGCATCATGCAAATTACTAATTTGTTTATCATATCTATTGGGGTCCTTATTTTTCGGCTGCAAAATTACAGTCATACGCTGATACCTTTATTATCCTATCGGCTGTAATGATGTTCTTTTGGATTGAATTATGGGATAGATTGCAAAAAAATCACTTATCTTTGTGGTCGAAATTACCATTATACCCACCCATATTATCATTTTGAAATGAAGTCGCCAATATTTAAATATACTTGGAGTGATTTGAGTAAGGATATAGAGGACTCATCCTTTATGGATTATCTGTATGTATCCGGAGATATGGAGGATAACTCTGGATACTCCCAGTCTCAATATCCATTTAAACTATCATTTAATGTAATTCTTCTTTGCTTAAGGGGACATGTCCGATTGCGGCTTAACTTGAAAGAATATGTGCTTACGGCAAACAATATATTTGTAGCCTGTGAGGGAAGTATTGGAGAATTTTGCGGAGGAAGTGAAGATGTTTGTATGATAGCCATCATTATCAGAGGAGGTCATTACAGGCAGAATTTCAAACCAGATGTATTTCAGAAGGCTCTTGGAATTCCTCTGATTCCAATTTCGGAAGAGGACAAAAACGGATTGGCCTTTGCACATCTGCAAATGAAACGCTGGATTAAATCTTCCTATCCGGTTGAATCCATAAAACCTGTAATTGATGGATATATCCAGATATGGCTTTCGACTATCTATCTAAAAATTGCAGACTTAGAAAATCTGACGAGTTCAAAATTAACTTCACACCAACTATATCTAAAAAACTTTTTGGAACTTGTCAGAAAACACTACACGGAAAATCGTTCAGTCTCTTTCTATGCGGAGAAGATGTGCCTGACACCAAAGTATCTGGCTCAGATTATTTATAAAGTAAGCGGTCGTTATGCCTCAGACTGGATTAACGACTTTATTATTCTTGAAGCAAAAGCGCTATTGAAGCAAGGGTTATATTCTGTCTCTCAAATAAGTGATATGCTAAATTTTTCCAACCCTTCGTTCTTCTGTAAGTATTTCAAGAAGCATGTCGGTTGTACACCGGTAACTTATATAAAAAGCAACAGTATCAACTTCATTTGATATATGTTAGAATATGTTGGTATTCTAATTTGAGACTAAAGTAATAAAAACGATAGCAGACAGATAACGCGAGTCATTATCTGTCTGCTGTTGTTTCATAGAGATGCGAAGCGATGCGTTGAGCGTTGCAAATTAGCCGAGACCATATAGTCGGATTGTGGCTCTGCCACCATCGACTCCTTGTTGTCATTGGATTGCGCCGGAACATCTACACACTGGGCCTGGGGTGGTTGTCCATCGTGCTTGACTTCTTCACCGTCCTTCTCATCATGCTTGGGAGCAAGTTCGGCCGTTATCTTGCGGTCGAGCGCAGCAAGGTCGGATTTGAGCTGCTTTAACTCGTCCTCTTTGCCCCACGGCTTCGAGATGATGGCTTCCAGTTGGGGTACATCTGCTTTCAGTTTGGCGGTCCGTTCCTCATACTGGGCGATTATACCAGGTATCTTCTCCAGAGCGTTGACGAAGTTCATGCAGGCGGCATGGGTATCGCTCATGGCGATGAAGCCGTTGTTGAACTTGTATTTGTAGTTACCTTCGACCACAAAACGGTTCTGAACAGCCTCCTTACCGTCAACGAGTGTGCGCTCAGAGATGATGCTGATGGGGAAGCCATAGACTTCACCGATGCGCTTGTACTGACCGTGTGTGTCGGTACGCTGCGCCAGTCCTTGCAGGTGGATACCCATGTTCTTCTCATCGGAGAGGTTGCAGGTGTCGATAGTGAGATTGTTCAGGGGATTGCCGTCTTTATCTCGCATTACCACTGCCTCATAGCGGATAACATCAGCCTTCATCCTCTCGATTGCCGCCTCATTGTTGGCTATGTCGTGGGTGATGGTCTGGTGCCGGAACTTGGAATCGGAGATACCCTTGTTGTGCGCCTTGCGCTCACTCTCCAGCGAGGCTATGTGCTTTTCGAGCTTCGCCTTCTCCAACAGGTCAGTATTGCCGCTTAGAATAGCCATATACTCCGAGAAGTTCATGCCGTTCTTCTCGTCCATGGCACCCTCGTCGATGGTTCTTGCACCGAGTGCGCCGGATTTTAGTTGGGCTATGAATGTAGCCTTGCAATGAAGAAGATTGAATTTGTAGGAGTCCAAAGTTTTCTCTACAGCATATATCTGGACATCAACTTTATTCCCTGCGTACAGTTTTGCTACCTCGTTGCCATGTCGCTGACCTCTGCCGTCGCGTTGTTCAAGGTCTTTCGGCACCCAGGGAATATCAAGATGGTGTATGCAGACTACCCGCTGTTGTGCGTTGACTCCAGTGCCAAGCATCTGTGTCGAACCGAAAAGAACACGCACATCTCCATCGTTCATTGCCTGAATGACAGCCTTTCTGCTGCGCTCTGTCTTACACTCCTGTATAAAGCGTATTTCATGGGCGGGAATACCATAGTCCTCTATCAGTTTGCGCTTGATTTCGGAATAGACATTCCACTCGCCGGGTTTATATGTCGATAAATCGCTGAACACAAACTGTGTACCTTTGTGTTCATCATACTTCCGATAGTATTCCGCTATCATCCGCGCGCAGTGACTGGCCTTGTTGCCGGGGTCATCGCCATAGGAAGGATCTATAAGACGCATATCCATAGACATCTTTCGGGCATAGTCAGTGGCAATAAGCATCTTTGCCTTTTCCTCAGTCTCGCTTAACGGCACTCGTCCGAGAATCGTGGCATCACCACTTTCGGCGAATTTCATCAGCTTCTCGATGAAATCCTCCTGTGCCGGTGTTGGAGGTATGTTATGGAGTATCTCATTCTTGTGAGGACGGTCAACGCCGACATCCTCCGCAGTCCTATAATCCGTGATTTCATTATAAAACGCCGCTAATTCCGGCACCTTGATAAAGTACCTGAATCTTTCCTTCGGAACAATATGATTAGTAACATTGAACTCAAAGTCGGTGGTTTTCTTTGCGAAGATTGCGGCCCAAGCATCGAAGCACCTAATCTCCTGCCTTTCAAGCTCATTCGGGCGCAGATACTTAAATAACAGATATAACTCAGTCAGACTGTTGGATATAGTCGTACCACTGAGAAAAGTAGCACCCAAATCCTTGCCTGTACGCTCCTGAATGGTGCGTATGGCATACAACAGATTGAGTGCCCTCTGAAGAATCTGCTGCTGCATCTCCGGCGACTGCGGTATCTTGCCGAACTGGTCATGCGACATGATAACACAATCATAGTCGTTGTTCATAATCTTGTTGAAGAAGTTGACGCGATTATCTGCCTTGAAACTCTTTTCATCGGCAAACAATATGCGTGCATTGGGGTAAGCCGACTGATAGGTCATGGCAATCTCTGCTACATTGGCTTTAAGACCGATAATCATCGGTTTGTGAGCAAGTCCGAGACGCTTCATTTCATGCGCTGCCATGCACATTATCAGTGTTTTACCTGTTCCAACCTCGTGGTCGCAGATGCCACCGCCGTTCTGTTTCAGCATCCATATACAGTCCTTCTGCGATTGATAAATGGAGCTGATTCCATAGCGGTCGCCGAGAATTTTCATGTTCAAATCCGGGAAAGTCTGATGGCTACCGTCGTATTGCGGGCGCACGAAGCAGTTGAACTTGTTGTTATACAAGTCCACCAGCCGGTCTTTGAACTCCGGACTTTGAGCCTCCAGCCATTCAGAGAATCCATTGCGGATTTCATCAATCTTGGCATTGGCGAGTTGGATAGCCTCGTTATCAGGAACTTTTATGTCGTGTCCGTCTTCATCCTTGCCGATTGACTTCTTTATGTCAGGTATGGTATTGTGAAGAGCGTGTTTAAGAAGGCTCATACCGTCATAGACACGATAATAACCTTTGACACAGAATTCCTCCCATATCTTCATGTTTTTGCGGGGTGCATCTGCCGAATATTCATCCATCGAGGAAGAATATGCAATTTTAATCTCTGTTTCATACAGATGGCTCATATATGCCGAGTATATGCCCGTCGGAATCCATCGCTCACCGAAGTTGAAATCAAGCTCGTCGAACTCGATGCGGCGGGGCCGGGCTTCCTCCAATGCTTTGAGGGAATCCTGCGACATAGCAATGAACGGCTCAATACCGTCATAACCGGGAAATCCCTTGATGCGTTCTTCCTCTTTATCTATCCATGCCTTGACTGCCTCGGCTTTGGCAACGACATTTCCGGCGATGAAGCGGTCTTTTATCTCGTAATTGCTCACAAGCGGATTGTAGTAGATGTGTCCGGCAAGGTTCTCAACCATTGCGTCCTCATCCATGTCCACCAGCGACGACATATATTCGAGATTGACCTCACCGTATTTGTTGAGCGACGCGGTCAGTGCCTCTAACGGTGTATCTACACTTGTAATCTCGTCAAGAGAGAATGAAACAGGATGGTCGAAGATGTCAGCCTTGACAAACTGACCGTTTTCACCACGTTCCAGAGCCAGCGAGTCACGACCGTTGGCGTCCATCAGGATGAACTTGACATTCTGCTTCTCATTGAGATTGCCGTATTGGGCGACAAATTCATCATAATATTGGTTGAGGTGTTCGCGCAGGTGTTCACTCGGCTCATGTGTCTCCGCCTCGTAGTTATAGAGCTGCTGGTATGTTTCCGACATGGTGATATACAGCATGGCGCGCTTCTCCTGTTCAGGTTTTAGACCAAGAGGCGTAAATGTGGCTCCCGTCTTTCTAACATCTGATAGAAATCCGACCATGCCGTCGGCAACGACCATTGAGCCGTTCTTGTGAAAGAACTGAATATCCTCCGAGAAAGGACGCGGTGACATATCGCGCTCGATGGGAATAGCCGTAACTTTCGGCTGGCGGCCACGACCACCGGAAATGAAATCGCCTTCGGTCTTTTCGATATAAGTTTCTCCGGGGGCAATTCCGGCGGCTTGTGCCGCTTCCTGAGATTCCTTTTCAAGACGCATCACCTCCATTTGACGATGGGCAATCGACATCATGGCTTCATAAAAGCCATTGATGGGGGGATTGTCGTCCCAGTTCAACGAGCCATAGAACTCAAGCTCCTTATCAGTCAGTTTACGGAATCCTGATGATTTTATCGGCTTTGCCTTGGTTGCAGGATTGGCAGGCTTCGGCTTTTCCTCCGGCTTTTGCATCTGCTGGCGCCGGTTGTTCTTCTGCTGAACAGGCTCCAGTTCTCCGAAAAGATTGTAGGCAAAGAGCCGAGGGTCGGGATTATCTGAATAATCCGGTCTGCCGTCAGTTTCAATCTCCTTAGTTTCTACCTTTGGAGCTTCAACTGGTTTGGGTTCAGGTTTGGATTCCAATCTTGGCTCTGGCTTCGGAGGTTGGTTAGGCGTAACCGTCTCGACCACCTTTTGCAGGGGTGTCTTTTTCAGCTTCGGATCCTCCAACTGCTCGCAGATAGCCACACGCTTACCTGCCCGCACAAGTTTTGGCAGATAGGTGTCAAGAGCATGATGCGGAAACCCAGCCAATTCAATGCGGTTGTCAAGGCCGTTCATTCGGCGTGTCAGAGTAATACCAAGTATTTCAGACGCTTCGATTGCATCCTTGCCGAAAATCTCATAGAAGTCACCCACGCGGAACAGAAGAATGGCGTCGGGATGCTTCTTCTTCATTTCCTGATACTGTTTGAGCAAAGGCTCATTCTTCTGTTCAATCTTCTCGGCGAGAGGCTTTTGTTTCGGTGGTTCCGGCTTGACTTCGGGTATCGGTTCCGGCTTGACGGGGTCAGGCGTAGGCGGCTTGATACCATTTGAATTATATAATTCCAGATTAAGGCGCAAGCGCAGCGACTCATCGAGAGCCTTGCGTAAATCCTCGGCAATGCCATTAACACCACCTGTATGTGTATAGACAATCGCCGGTTTTCCATACTGATCGGTGCCAATCTTTGCATCATCGCTTATCACATTCTGCGGAAAAGCCTGAAAGAACTTGTTGCCCGGCACCTTCGTACCACGGTCAACGACCGACTGGATGAAAAATTCTTCGTCAGCCGACAATGCTTTCTTACCTGTATGCTTCTGGAGAATAATTAGATCAGACCCGGCATCTGTTCCGGCGTTTTCGCTGAAAGTGTTGTTTGGCAGACGCAGAGCCGCCACAAGGTCGGCACGCTTCACAAGCTCCATCCTGATGAAAGGACTGCCGGCGTTCATCACACCCTGGGATGCTATGAAAGCTACAAGTCCACCATCGCGCACTTGGTCGAGTGCCTTTAGGAAGAAATAATTGTGAATGGTCTTGGTCGCCTGACGGTAGGCAATATCCTTGCTCACGGCATACGCCGGGTCTGCGACAGCAAAATCTCCGAAGGGGACATTGGAGGCGGCGACATCAAAATATCCGTTGAAGTCACTTTCAATCTTCTCAAAACCCTCTATGCGTGTAAGAATAGACGGATGCAGAGCCGAAAGGATTTTGCCCGTAAGCAAATCTTTTTCGTAGGCAAGCACCTCCGCTCCGGGATAACGGTCATTGCGCAGAAAGGAGTCGATGAAAGCACCCTGTCCGGCTGACGGTTCCAAAAAACTTTTCACCTCGACACCGGAATATTTCAACGAGTCGGAGATTGCATCCACAATGCGGTTGTCGGTGTAGAACGCCGTCAGCACCGATGCTTTCAGTGAGTCCATATACCTTCCAAACTCCTTGTCATCCTTTGAATAGTCGTGGATAAGGCGACGCAGTTCCACCGTCGGGGCGAAAAGCTCAATGTCTGATTTGCTCCATTTGGCAGCATCCTCCAAATCGTTGGCATCATTGAGGATACATTTCAGTCCGCCAAAACCGGCATATTTCCGCAGTGTCTCGCGTTCTTCGGCATTTTGCGCAGTGCGTCCGGCCACACCGAGACGCAGGACGAGCCTTATCGCCTCGATGTTGTCGAGCATGGTCTGTAACTTATTGTAGGCCATTGTCGGAAAGATAGATTACGATTCTGCCTACA
>ERZ1673743.811-NODE-811-length-41425-cov-12.637974_pt1 | contig 41425 bp, 39 predicted proteins | sample MGYA00580197_ERZ1673743 | MGnify/ENA primary metagenome ERZ1673743 (study PRJEB41218, sample SAMN15661795) | gut metagenome | host: Homo sapiens | place: Canada: London | collected 2015-08-20/2019-03-30 | study: EMG produced TPA metagenomics assembly of...
AAATCTATTCATCAGACAATTATAAAATCACACTTTTTAGAGTGACGAAGTCAGGTGATGGCATCAGTAAAACTCGGAGTGAGTTTTTGATTGCCGACTGTATATGTGTAATCGGAAACTTGTCGGACAACAGGATTCAAAGAATGGAATGAAGGTCGCCGAATGTTTCTGTAATATCCCACTACTACAGTGTAGTCGCCCTTTTCTGTAAGATTGTAGGAGATATTCGCATTAGGGAAAATATCAAATCTGTCTTTTACAGTCACACTTCCATTGGTTCCGGAATATTCTCCTCGGATTCCAGCCTTGAATTTCCATCTTCCGGCTTTGTCGTTCGCAGTGGCATAAACTGCCGCAATGTTCTCGTCGTATGAAGAGTCAAAATCATACCGTGTATCAGACATCCATGATTCATCCTTGAAGAAATGATGGAATGAGCGGTTAGAAACATTATTAAAGGTGTATTTCGCTCCAACATTGAGATTCCAGCTCGTATTGAAGACTTTGCGGAAAGAGAAATCTGTCACGAAAATATTATAACGATTGCGGTTGTCAGTATTGTAAACAGAATCATTCAGAATATATGACCATCTCATCACATTGTCTTCTGTCGCTGAAGAATGTTGGTAATTATAATTGGAAACCAGTTTCAACACAGAACCTTTCTTATCTGTCGTATGTGACCAGTTGAAAGCAACATTAAGATTGTGGAAACGCTCTTGACTTTCATACGTTCCAAATGTGCCATCTTGGACTTTCGGACCAGAAATCTCAGTTTCGGAATTTGATGTATGGCGAGTTCTGTCAGGGCTGTAATCGAATTGCATACCGATTTTATCCCTATCCGTCGGTTCATAGAACACTCCGAAGGAAACATTTCCTTGTATCGCTTTCTTTTTATGACGCGACACGCCGAACATCCCCTGTGATACAGAAGCGTTTGTCGATTTCACGTATGAGGTATATCTGTCTGACGGACTCCCATTGACATTGCCGATGATGTTGATAGTCCATTTCCCAGTATGCAGACTGAGATTGACAAAAGGGTTAATCCATTGTTTATATTCTCCGGCTGTCAGATTCAATCCCGCTGCACCGGTGAGTCCATCGACACGATTGCGCTTCATATTTATCTTTATGATACCGCCGGACGAATCTGCGCTATATTCAGCCCCTCCCTTAGGAATAATCTCTATTGTTGCGATTGAGGATGACTGTATAGATTTGAGGTATGTCATAAGTTGGTTGCCTGACATATTCACTTTCCGGTCGTCTATATAGACTGCCGTTCCACCTTGACCGTAAATAGAAAGACTTTCGTCAGTTGCCCATACTCCGGGAACAGTCTTTAACAATTCTTGCGCGTCCTTATTGGCTGTTAAGGGATTTGCCGCCACATTAAGCACAATCCGGTCTGCTTCCCGTCTTATAAGCGGAGCTTTGACAACGACCTCCTGCAATGTGGTCGATGTCTGCTGCAGGACAATTCTACCCATATTTTGTTGGATGGATGTAAGGATAACATCATCATATCCGACAAATGATACCCGGAGTCTATTACAGTCAGAACCGACCTTAATCTTGAAAAGACCTGATGCGTCTGTTATTCCTCCGCCAACGACAGAGTCATTTGCAAATGCCGTAACATTCGCAAATTCAATCGGAAGTGAGTCGGTATCCATAACAATGCCTTCAATCTCCCTTGCTGATGCCAATGATATTGAGCACAGAAGTATAGTGAGAATTATCAATGTACGTTCCATTTCTTTCTGAGTTTTTGTTCCTGACCGATTTTATAGTTGGAAAATGCGTTCGCCCTTCTGAACTCTATATTGTTTGACCAATATTCTACATAGTCCATATACTTCCTTAAATCATGTATCTCAAAATATGCACGGCGCAAGTTGTCGTTAATACCCATCTTTGAGGTGAGTTTGTTTCTTGATTGGAAAATTGTGATCTGGGCTATCGGTATATCTCCATAATTATAGTGGTCCACTATCAGGAGCTGTTTCTTACCTTTATCATAATAGGTATAGGTATACATCTCCGTTGAATCCCTTGTCCAGTCTTCAATATCATCCTTGTTTATCCACATAGTGTACGGTTTTGCATCAGACATTGGTGAAGATATTGAAGACGGCCTCAGTGGAGGCACAATGCCATTGGGCCTAACGAACATAGTATGCATGTGCGGGGCATAGAAAAGAATTTCCGCGCTATCCAGATGGGTGGTATGCAGTATATCCGATATGAACCTATCCATTCCGGAATACTTTGCTACTGAGTCCGCCGATGATATAATCGGCAGCGGGTCTGGAATAAGCACATTGCCGAAAGTCATGCGATAGGTGGTGTCCTTATCGATTATCTGACCGTAGTAATCACTCACATGCCATTCGCGGTTCGAGAATACAAGACTCTTATGCGATGAGCAGCCTGCCATCAGCAGTATTGCCGCGACCATAGCAAAGGCGCATTTGATAAAAATGTTCTGTTTCATATAGATTGGCGTTTATTTCTTTGCGAGCAAACCGTCTTACGACGATTACTGTTGCAAAGTTAAGCAGCGAACTAACCCAATAGTCTTAGTTGAACCTCCTTTAGTCTTAGTTAGTCTTAGTTTGAGTGGGTTTCTCGTCAATTTTCACTAATTTTGTAGTATGAAACGCTTTAGAACTATCACAGTCATTTGTCTGACAGCCATTGCCATAATGGTTGCCTGTAATATATGGTATCTATATAGTCTTTACAACTCGATAAAGGAACAGACTGTGCAGACCGTCAGCGAGTGCGTCCGTAGAGCTGATATTCTCGAGATAATCTCCCGGCTTAACGGGGCTACTCAGGGTGATGATGATTCATTTATCAAGCTTACACTTATGGTTCAGGGGGAGAAAACGCAAACAGGAGATTATGAATATCCTAATCTTCTGGACAATCTCAATCAGACCATGAGCGAATATTTTCATGTCATTGAGCAATCAGACCCGAGGATGCCTGAAAGGAATATAGCCATGCTTGATAGTATTTTTAGGAAAGAACTCAACAATTCCGGCTTATATCCTGAAATAGTTTCAATCCTTCCAGTAGAGGACAAGGTTGATAAGTATGAGGGATTATGGTCAATAGATTTTGCGATGACTGACAGTCAGCAGCCAATCTATAAAGTATGTTTCAGCCCAATGAACGGTCACATTCTGCGTCAGATGTCCGGCATAATCTTAACATCGGCAGCTATACTTATATTGATGTCGTTCCTTATATGGTATCTTCTTCACTGGGTTGGGAAGTTGCGAACTATTGAGCAGATGAAAGATGACTTTACCCATAATATGACGCATGAACTTAAAACTCCTGTTGCGGTAGCCTATTCCGCAGCTGATTCCATGCTTCGTTATTATGACCAAAGCGATGATGCAAGAAACAAGCAGTTCCTTAGGATCATCATGCAGAGATTGAGCTATCTGTCGGGAATGATTGAGAACATTCTCTCAATGAGTATGGAGCGGTTCAAGACAATAAAACTCAACATTGAGGAGGTGGCGTTAAAACCGATTGTCGAGGATATTTTCGGAATGATGGAGCTAAAAGCCGCTAAACCCGTTGAGATAGACATCGACATACCGGATAATCTTTCAATTCAGGCAGACTCATTGCACCTTGGCAATATTCTGTCTAATCTGATAGACAATGCTTTGAAATACTCTGGCGACTCGGTACACATTATAATCAAGGCTGATGCACGCTCGATAAAGATAACTGACAATGGTGTCGGTATAGACAAAGAGAATCTTCCTTTTATATTCGATAAATTCTATCGGGTGACTTCGGGCGACCGGTATGAGGTCGGAGGCTATGGTTTGGGACTTTTCTATGTGAAACAGATCACCGAGTTGATGGGCTGGGATATCGACGTGGCAAGCAAACCGGACCAAGGCACAATGTTTACAATAAGATTTGACGACAATGAGAAAAGATAAGATTTTGTTGGTTGAGGACGACTCAACCCTTTCGTTCATCGTTCAGGACGCGCTGACTCGTGAAGGTTTTGATGTAGTATGTGCGCCCAATGGTGAATCCGGACTTAAAATATTTGAGGAATATACTCCGGATATTATTGTTGCTGATGTGATGATGCCTAAGATGGACGGATTCGAGATGGTCAGGATAATACGCCTTACATCTCCAGCCGTACCCGTACTTTTCCTAACCGCGAGAACGGCTCTTGACGATGTAGTAAAGGGTTTTGAACTTGGAGCAAACGACTACATTCGCAAGCCATTTCAGATTCTCGAACTTGTGGTGCGTATTAAAGCCTTGTTAAAGCGCATTCAGCAGGGGGTAACAGAGGATACCAATCTTGCTATCGGCGACTGTTCACTTGATTTTGCTTCTCAGCGCCTTGCGATAGGATCTGAGACAATCGAATTGACGCACACGGAAGCCGTTATTATTGATGAACTGTTCCGCCATCCCAATGAAGTGGTCGAAGCAAAGACTCTGATGTACCGCATCTGGCAGAATGATGACTACAATAATCTCAACCGCCTACATGGTTTCATCTACAAACTGCGCAAATATCTGTCGAAATCCAAAGGAGTGGAACTATTAAATATCAGAGGCATCGGCTATAAATTGGCTATTAAAACTTGAATATAGGCTGTCAATGCTCAAAATGCGAATAATGCGGGAAACGAATATAGCTAAATCATTAATCTGCACTATTTAATAACGACTATATATTCTCTTTTAAATAATGTGCCACCTTATCAATCTCGGGAAAACAAAATTTTTCATTAATTCCTAATTGATCTAACTGTTTCAATACTTCATCTTTTTTTGTAGAAGGTATCCGCATTTTAATCGTAGCAACATCTAAGGTAGCCATTTTTTCTTTAGACCCTTCAGTTATACCAAATAAGAAAAATGCTCCATGCTGACGAATAATCCTCGGATTATCAAGCTTAGGCAATACACAAAGTACTTTTGATAAATCATCTGCATTTTTCAAATAAGGGATTGGTTCTTGAAGATTTCTCAGATTGTTCATTAGAACCTTCCATTTGTTGGGATCTGCATCAACATTCACAATCTCACTTGGCATAAAGCTTAAGCGAGAAATAATATTTACCCAATTATCATCAAAATTGCTTAAATTCTCATTCTTTATTAGAAAAATCAGCAATTCCCCGTCTTTATCTTTTTCTCCAGCAGCTGCAAAATATAGCGCAACCAAAGGATTCATAGATATATCCAACAATCTAGTTGGCAATTCATAATGCTGCATTTTTACCAATTTCTCAAAAGATGATTCACAATTTTGAAAATCTATCGGACAATGCCTAATTAGATTGTGAACAAGATAGTCTTCTTTTTGGATTGCAGATTTTGTCCGATATATCCCCGGAATTAACCCCCAGTCCTTATTAGCATGGCCTCTAAAGAACAAAGAAACCTCCTCCAATTGATCTTTCAACTGTTCTTGAATGTTTCTTAAATTATTGATAAGAGTGTTAACCGTGCCAACATTTGTAATTTTGGTTGAATCAAATGTAGAAATATCAATTTTATCCATAAATTTTAAGTAATTAATGATCTCTATTGTTGCTGATTTCTTCTTCTACCATCCTTACTCTTGCTTGTAGTTCTTCTGCCGACGGAAGCAGATTTGAAGGAGTGATTTGGACATTATCGTAAGAAGCGACACCCATAGGAGTCTGTATGCCCTTGAACGCCCAACGTACTTCTGTCTCGTCCTTGTCGCTGCATATCAAAAGCCCTATTGTCGGGTTATCATCCGGGCCTTTCAACAGTTCATCAACCGCATTTACATAGTAATTGAGCTTTCCGGCATACTCCGGATCAAATGGCTTGGCTTTCAATTCTACAACGATATACGCTTTCAATCGGATATGATAGAACAACATATCAATCCTGCGGGCTCGGTTGCCTACAATAAGTTCTTTTTGCCTGCCTACAAATGCAAAGCCTGTGCCAAGTTCAAGAAGAAACCGGGTGATATTCTGTTCGAGAGCCGCCTCAAGCTGTTCCTCCTTATAATTGACTGGAACGGTTATAAATCCAAAGTCATAGTTGTCTTTTGTGATTTCCTGTGCCATGCGGCTCTGAGCCTCCGGAAGATATTCAGGAAAGTTACTGATTGCTCTCCCATGGGATTTATATAGGTTGGACTTAAACGAATTATCCAATGTCTGACGGCTCCAGCCACCTAATATACATTCCCGCAAATAGAATATGGCCTCATCGACAGACTTACATTTGGAAACGATATCAGTTTGATGTCCCCATGGAATCATTCCAAGCATTATCGGGAAACACGACTCATCATTTAAAACTGCCACGACCTGTGGCACATTTATAAGATATGGAGATTCAGCCTTTTGCAATTCTGCCACAAGTTGTGACAGTTTTTTATTAGCCTCTGTTGTAGAGAAAAACAGATACCACTGCTTCATTCGCCACATATTTCTGCTACTGAATCCTTTCTCTTGTGGGAAGGCCTCTTTCAAGTCGAGACTAAGTTGCTCTACAACTCCGCTTCCCCATCGTTCTTCAGCCTTACGCATCACAAGGTCACGACCTACACTCCAGTTAAAACGTAGTTTTTCTATGTTGACCTTGATGGAAGCCTTGATTTGGGCAGAAATATAGCGTCGCTTGATTTCTGAGAGCCAAGCGGCATAATCAGCGTCAATTCTAAAATCTTTGACACAGACAATTCGGGGTTCGTTATTGGTGGTAATATCATCCATGGTATTGCAAAGTTAGCACAAAATCCTGACACCCACAAGCTTTAATTTTACCGAGAAGAAACGATTCTTTATTCGTTAGAGAGTGATTTTTCCCAAAATAAATCAAACTTACATATAAAAATTATTTCTGTTTCTAATTTGTTTCTTATAAAACCCAAAATCAAAGATATATAGTTGTATATATGATATTTATATTATATTACTTGGGTAAGAGCCTACTTCCCCCCTTTGATTAAAAATCGTCGGGGAGTTGCCGCATCGGCAGGCCTTTCAAGAGCAAGCTCAGGCCCTTTAACAATATGTTTAATCTATATAATTCAATCAAATGGCAAAACAGGTTTTAGATTGCAGCCCGTCAGCGGGCATTACAACGCTCCAGTCGAACGAACACCAGAGAAGGTGGTCGGAAAAGAACTGGGAACGTGCCGCAAAGAACGGCAATTATGATATAACCCGTGCTCATCTCAATTTTGAGATTGCCAGAGGTGGCATTGTTCAACCTATTGATATATCCAAAAGTATACCTAACAGGATGCGCGAGACTCTGAGAGTTCGTGGAATCATCGACCCGAATGAGGAGATGAAACGTAAAGGCAAGGAGCCTAATCGCCGCACTGTTGTCAACATCATCTTCGGAGGAAGTCGTGACCAAATGCACCGCATGGCCTTTGGCAATCAGACGGTCAATCTGGAACATGGCGCGGACAATTCATCTATCACTCGCTGTAAAGACATCGAGGAATGGGCAACGGACATTTACAGGTTTGCGTGCGACAAGTGGGGTGAAGAAAAACATCATTGGTTTCTATGTTCACTTGGACGAGAAAAATCCGCATATACATTGCACCTTGTTGCCTATTACACAGCAAAATAAGTTTTCATATAAGGAGCTGTTTGCCGGGGATAACAAGAACGATTTCCGTGAACGGACCATTCAGCTTCACAATGAGCTGGCTGTGGTTAACGAGAAGTGGGGACTTGGTCGGGGACAGAGTAAAACAGAGACCGGCGCCCGTCATCGTTCAACCGAGGAGTATCGTGCTGAACTCCATAAAGAGTGCAACGACCTAGAAATTGAGATAGCCGAAAAGCATGAGACTTTACGGGAACTGTATGCGGATATCCGTCAGGCAGAGAAACGCTGCAAAGGTCTCAATACAATGATAGCCAATCTTGAATCTCGGCAGGCTAATCTCATTGAGCAGATTGACCAATTGCAGGCTGAGCTTGAATCAGGGAACGGCGATGCCGAAGAGTTGAATCGTCGAATCTCCGACCTTGAAGAGGAGCTGCGCACTACCGTATCGACACTCGAAGACAAGCGTCAAAAACTCAAGACTGCCGATAAGCAACTGAAAGACCTCAAAGAGGAATTGGTATCCGTCAACGAAAAGCGCGACAATGCGGCAAGAGATTTCCACGATTTCACTGCGAAGAATCAGGAACAGGTACGCATGAGATTGACAGATGCAGTCTTCGGTAGGTCGGTTGTCGACATGCGTTCGCTATTGGCAGCCATGACTCCTGAGCAGAAAACCGAGTTCGATGGCGAGTTTCTTACAGCAATGGCAGAGAGGCCCAACGAGATACTGAAATGTGCCATGTACCTCTTCATGGGCTATCATCTCGACGGAGCAACTCAATTCGCCCAGTCGTGTGGTGGCGGAGGTGCATCATCCGACCAACCATGGGGCCGAGACCCAAACGAAGATGACCGAAAGTTCGCCTACCGCTGCATGATGCAAGCCCACAAGATGCTTAAGTCATCAAGCCCAAAACGCAACATTGGAGGCCGAAGATAAAAACCTGGCCATCCCTACCACTTGATAATGGAACCAATAATCCAGAAATATCCCGTAAGCATTAACTCAACTACACATTGTCGGTGAGTTAATGCTTACCTATTATTGCCCATGTAACGTCGTTTTTGGCACCTGTCCGTGCAACAAGGCCTTTCTCCTTCAGTGCTGCGATAGTGCGGTCGACAGTGCGCCGCGATAGTCCTGTTTTTGCAGTTATACTGGCGATTGATATTTTGGGATCTTTATCTATAAGTCGAATAACAGCCATCTCTTTTAAGGATAATTGCTCGCTTAAAGATGTTGACATTTCCAAAACGTCATTTTGGCGTTTAGCGCCATCCAAAGTGACATCCTGGCATTTTGGAGCCTCCCAACGGATATGCAAAGTGCGGTTACGAAGATCTGCCGGAATTCCGAATACGGCGAAATTCATAAATCTTTCTAAAGGTTCAAAAGTATGATATATTCCCTTTGGAATGTTGTCATACTGAGAACGAACAAGGGCATTGCGGAAGAACCATGAGTGCTTTTCAAAGCTCTCGTTATTAACATCGAATCCAAAACTTCGAAGATACTTGATAAGGAAGACAGCAGTGGTTCTTGTATTGCCTTCTCCAAAAGCGTGAATCTGCCAAATTCCGGAAATAAATCTGGCAATATGCTTTATAGCCTCAACAGACGTCACATTACCATAATCAAACTTTTTCTCCTCACCAAAATCATAATTCAGAAGTTCCGACAAAGAATCTGCGCTGCCATAAACGATGGTTTCGCCTTCAAGAATCCATTGATTTTTAGTGATATTATATGTGCGGAACTGTCCGGCATGAGGCAAAACACCTTTGAAAAGAAAACCATGAATGCGACACAGCTCCATTGGCGAGAACGTGAACGCTTTTTCCTTCAAAAGAAGATTGATGCGGTCTGCCACCTGATCAGCCTCAAATGTCCCGTCAGCTTCAGCTTTCTCTCGGACCGATTTTTGACTATAATACTCCTCAAGCCGCTTACCGACATCCTCGCTTGAAATCTTACCTTCGATATTGGCTTTAGCCTGTTCAAGCAGAAATTCAGATGGCTTCAGACCATCTACATCCTGCAAGCCGATAGCCATAGACCAGTTACGCGCACGCTCCTCCACTCCAGGTTCTCTGGAAGCAAGATACTGCTCAAACTCCTTATATCTGTCTTCGTACAACATATTAAATGTAATGCTTAAAGGTTAAAATCCCAACATTGAGCTCTTTGCCGGCTGTTAGTATCTCGCCGATAGAATCAGCAAATTTGAGAGTGACAGGGACTCCATCGCCGTATATGCACGCATTATAGTTCAACTTTGTTAGACTTAAGATGTCGCGGCATACAACCTCAACGTCTTCAACACCTCTGGTAATAATAATTTCCAATGGACTAGGTACTTCCAACCCCATTTGTGTTTTTATTCTAGGAATAAATCCCTTTGTCCAAAGGTATGCCTTACTTGAAGATAGCGATAGCATCATCCCTCTAGGTATACAGTAATTCCCATTTCTATATAATTTTAGGGATGTTTTTTCAGTAATTCGAACCCCAATGATTTTAGATTTTCCTATTGTTGCTTCCTCAAATCCAGCCCATTCGTCATCATCGAAATAGGTTCGAGAATGTATAAATATCTGCTCCGGATAGCGGTTGAATCTCTTGTAAAAGGCATCTAATGAACGTGAAATAAGTGCTTTTGCATCTGCCTTCTTTAGATGAAATTGCTTTGTTTCCGGATTCCACCACGGTCCAACATTTCCTCTAAAAACCATGCCATCCCCAGAATCTAAAAACATTTGGGCTGCACAACAAGCATTGTTCGCATTCTTAGATTCATCGACTTTCTTATAAACAAGTCCTAAATAACAAACCTGAGGACGTACACTACCTAATTTCCAAGGTAAACCGCCTAATTTATAATATAAAGTAGTAGAGATATTCCATGCTTTTGCAGTCTCAAGATACTGTTCTTGAAGTGAACAGTTTTGAGTTAATATAGGGTCAATTTTGCTCTGACGAATTATTTGGGAGACTATCTTAATAGAAAGTAATTTGGCCTTTAACTGATTATGGAAATTTACTTCATATTTGTAGGCTTCCCTTAAGCGATCCTCTTCCTCTTGAAGTTCTGGAAAAAGTGATGCATAGTTAGGCTCTTTCCGTTTTTTTGCAGAAAGTCCTTCTTTAATATTATCTGAGGATGCAGGAATCTTGGATTGGGGTCGACCATAGAGGTATACGAATTCTGGTATTACAATTATCCATACATCGACTGATATTTCTTCTTCATCTGTATAGGTCTGAAGAGCATTAAAGTATAAACTCGTCCAATTGAAAATACGTTGATGATTATCAGAGTATTTTTTATAACGTTCTAATTCTGACTGAGGAATGTCTATTTCTACAATATTCTCGAAATTTATAGAAACACCAAAGGCGGCTTGAAGACCAGGAAAACTTGGTCTGGATGAGTTGTCATTTAAGAATGGAGCATGGAGCCGATGAAGATAAGAAATCATTTTGTTTCGTAGGTCCAACGGCCCTACGATTCCTATCGTTTTTGGACCATTGACTTTTTTCTGATCAAATGGGCCATAGAGCATTAAGCCGTCTCTTGGATCTATGGACTTTTGACCAAATCCAAACGTTAAGTTAGGCTCTGCAAGATATTTTAAATTTGCACTATTCGTCATCGTTTTCTTCATCATAGGTAATACCAATAACCGACTCCTCTGTCATGGGAGTGTTTGGATCAATATAATCATAGTCACTTAAGAATGATATGGTCTCATCATTAAGTTCTGCATACAAGTCATCATAGCCGACATAACATCCTATCTGGCCATATTCATCTTTGAGCGATTTTATGAATGCTCTTAGCATGTCTCTCCATGCTTCATTAAACAAACTCTTACCTTTAGCTCGCCTTAATCGATGTTGTATTTTGTCATCGTTTAAGGCATCTTTGCCGTCTGATGAAAAAACGATATGAGATTTCAAATCATAACCGACAAGTGGCGGGGTAAGAATACGTGCAGATAATGCATAATGCCAGATATAGCTTTTATGCTTGCCTGTTATAGCTTTTTTCTTAGCTCTTTTTTTATTTTTACGTGGAGATATTTCGATTTGCGTATGCTTTAAGTCATAGACTTGCCTATAATATGCAAATCGCCTTCCGGACATTTCATAAATTAACATTCCTCGCTTACGCATGATAAAGTTCCAGACACATAACAATAATCTTCGAAACGCATTGATCATTTGAGTATGAGTCGGAAAATCATCTTCATGCGCGGTGTCAGATAAAAGTTCTTGAATAGAAATCTTAAAAATTTCAGGTTGATGTTTCTCTACTTCAAAGAGTCTAGTAGTTGTATCTGGTAATTGCCTAAGCTCATGCTCAAATGTCGTTAGAATGTTTGAATTTCGATTAATTGGGAGCTCATTATTAAGATCTCTAACTTGTTTAGCTTCTTCCTCAGTGGGAAACCGGTAAATATAGAATGATTCTGGTAACTGTTTGAACCCTATCCAACTACTAAAGTATGTCTGTGAACGTTTCTTTACCTGTACGTTTGATACATATGAATTTTTATACCAGTCAGAAAATGATGAAGACGGTTGACTTGATGGCATTACCCCGTCCTCCTTTAATTTTTTCAGAAGGATTCGTAAACCTTCAGCCCAATCTTCATTAAATGGTACGTGATTAATGTTAGGCATGCCAATCGCTAATCCATATCCTGAATTATCAATGTGTAACGGTATTATGAAATCTTTAAGTTTGTCTTGCCATGCCTGATCCTTGGCGTACGAGAGTTCATCCTCAATCCCCTGCCTTAGATTTCCTTCTTTATCAACAATGTTTTTTGAGTAAACTAATAAAACCTTGATAGCCTGATTGATCCCTTTTTGGATAGTATTCCAGAATCGTTCACCACCGAGTAACTGGTTTTTATCCAGCCATACTTTATAACCGAGCATTTCCAATCTTGAAGCGAGCCAGATTGAAAACTCGTTATCCGCCGGTGTTGCATGACTGATGAATAAGGTATCTCTTTCGCTCATATATTGAGAAATAGTTGTAGCTCGTTAAAGATAATTTTTACGGTTCTGCGGCCATCATTGACGAACCGAAGCCATCAATACTGGGATAGTTTTTCTGAGCCTGTGTGTAGGCTTGATTAAATACTCTCTGGTTAATGAAGGCCTGGAATTGTGGATTGTCGAGATAGTTGCGGGCAAACTCCGTTTTCTCGCTGAGTAAGTCTACGACGATTTGGAACAGAGCGTTGTTCGACTCTATCTCGGCATTTTGCTCGTCGCTCCTACGAACAGCATTTGAGAAATTCTCGTTGGCAGCGAGACGTTCCGGCAACTGGCGGATCTGCTCGATGGCTTCTTCCGGGTGTTCCCATTCGATGCCGCCGAAGGTGGCATTGAATTCTTCCAGAATATTTGAGAGTTTATCGAAGTCAGGGTCTGAGGTAGAACCACCGCCGCCAACTGGAACAGGCTCGATACCGGCATCTTCATTAGCCATTTCAAACTGAGCCTCGGCTTGCTTGATAGAACGGTATTGGTCGAAGTCGATAGCGTCAATCAAGCCCTCCGTCCAGTCCTCACGAGGAATGGGCGGTAACTTGGCGGCCAGAAGATGCAGGTAAATATACATCTTCTCCCAGTAAGGAGAGCTTTGAGGAATGACGGCTGCGAGGAAAGGATATATTCGGTTATAGCCCTTGATTGCGCTCTTGCAGTCAATCTTGCCGTCATTGTCAAGCTGTTTGAAGCGCTCAACGGCTTCATCGAGTATCGGGTCGAGCAAAGAACGGTCTTGCTCCGACAGGTAGATACGGTTGATTTCCTCTACCTCGTCCATCGTGAAGATATTGTATTCTTCAATCTTGGCGAGCAGGTCGTTGAGTTTGTTGGGGTCTGTCTCGCGGTTAAGGTTTGTCGCCTTGTAGTATTTTTGGAAGGCTTCGGCCACGAGCTGCGTGTTGCCCGCGAAGTCGAGAACGAAAGTATCTCGTTTCTTCGGGTGGCAACGATTGAGTCGTGAAAGGGTCTGAACCGCTTTAACGTCGCTCAGCACCTTATCTACATACATAGTATGGAGCAAGGGCTGGTCGTAGCCAGTCTGGAACTTGTCGGCAACGATTAAGATGCGGTAAGGGTCTTGACCCATACGAGCTTCAATCTCGGACGAAGGGAAGCCGTTGACAGATGCCTCGTTAACCATTTTGCCCTTGTATTCTTTTTCGCCGGAGAAAGCGACTATCGCTTTGAACGGGCTGTTGCGCTGACGCAACTTTTCAGAGATGGCATAGTAGAAGTCGATGGCACGAAGTATGCTTGACGTTACCACCATGGCGCGGGCCTGACCTCCGACCTTGCCCTTGTTGATCACGTTCTCATGGAAGTGTTCAACAATGATTCGGGCTTTGGATTCGATAGTCTCAGGCTGTGCTTCAACCCAGGCACGGATTTTGGCCGATGCCTGTTTCTTGTCAAATTCGGGGTCTTCCTCGATGGCACGAACCACCTTGTAGTAGCTCTGATAAGGTGTGTAGTTCTGCAACACGTCCATTATAAAGCCTTCTTCGATGGCTTGTTTCATTGAATAGACGTGGAACGGAACGTGCTGAATATTCCCCTCGGCGTCGGGAGCCAACGGCGTACCGAACATTTCGAGGGTCTTGTTCTTCGGAGTGGCCGTGAAAGCGTAATAGTTGGCATTGGCCGCCATTTTGCGACCTGCAACTATTTTGGCGATTTTATCTTCGAGGTCTTCGTCGTCTTCCGAGGCATTGCCGCTGACGCCGATGTTCATCTTTGCCGACATCGAGCCGTTCTGCGAGCTGTGAGCTTCGTCGATAATGATTGCGAAGCGGCTATTTTTAAGCGTAGTGCCTATTGCGTCGAGAATGAAAGGGAATTTATGAACAATCGTGATGATGATTTTCTTTCCGGCTTTGAGGGCGTTGGCAAGCGTTTCGCTGCTATCGGCCCAAGCCACTACATTAGACAGCTTTTGGAATGAGCGGATATTGTCGCGTATCTGTTTGTCGAGGTTGACGCGGTCGGTAACGACAATAACGCTGTCAACCACGGGCTGATTGTTTTTCAACAGCCCGACAAGCTGATATGCGAGCCAGGTAATAGAATTGGATTTGCCGGAACCTGCCGAGTGCTGTATGAGGAAGCGGTTGCCGACACCTTTCTCTTTGGTTTCCTTAAGGAGTCGGCGCACAACTTCGAGCTGATGATAGCGAGGCCAAATAACTTTAGTTTTGGTCTTCCCTGTTTTCTCGTCCTTTTCCTCGATAACCTGCGCGAAGTCCTCAATAATGTTACTGAGGCTATGTTTGGTAAGAATATCTTCCCAAAGGTAGGCGGTCTTCAAGCCGTTAGGATTGACCGGGTTTCCCTTGCCGCCATTATTTCCTTTGTTGAACGGTAAGAACCAACTGCTTTTCCCTGCAAGCATTGAGCACATTGCAACGTCGGTATCATCAACGGCAAGATGCACGGCGCAGCGCTTGGGTTTGAAAAGCAGGTCTTTTGGGTCGCGGTTGTTCTGATACTGCGCTTTAGCGTTTTCGACCGTCTGACCAGTAAAGTGGTTTTTGAGTTCCATAGTCACCACCGGCAGACCATTGATAAACAATGCTACGTCTATTGACAGCATTGTGTCTGTCTGGCTGTAATGAAGCTGACGGATAACAGTAAAATCGTTGGTCTCATAAAGCTGCTTTGCCGTGGGATTAAGTTCGCTCGGCAAAACATAATAAAGATCAAAGTGCAGTGTAATATAACGGAAGCCCTTGCGTAACACATCGGTTACGCCGCGCTTCGTGATTTCATCACGGAGTCGAGCGAAAAATTTGTTGCGCTCCGAGGGCGTATCAAACACACGCAGTTCCTCGGCCTTTTCGGGTTGAGTGCGACGAATGAATGCCTCGACTCGTTCAGGAAGCAATGCGTATGTTTTGTTATATTCAGAGCTGCCGCCCTGATTGTAACCGTTGACATCGCGGAGATAGTCAACGATAATATTTTCAAGTCCTTTTTCAGTGATATCCATAACCTTCAAGGTATAAGTCCAAGTGCACGGAGTTGACGAATTTGTTCCTCCTGTTCAGGTGTTGGTATTGGCTTCGCGGGGGTAACAGGTTTCGGCTCATATTCCGAAATCCATTTGTCGAAAAGAGCGGTTAGCTGGTCACTTAGTTCCATGTCTCGGACTTCGATGTCGTCTGGTAACCAATTCTGCCGGTTGGAGTTGCCGAAGTTTTTGGTAATTGCTATTTTGGAGTCCTTATACTGTTCTTTTTTCTTATCAAAGTATCCATTGCTCGCTTTGATATTCAGCGATTTTTCGAGAGGCAGTTTATTGCCGAGATGTTCAAGCAGAACCTTGACTTCGTCTTCTTCCATACCGAGATTAAATAACGAATTGTCCCACTTCTGTGGAAAGATGTGTTCAATTTCCCATTTGTCTGGTAGAAGTGTAGTTTGCGAAGAGTCGGCGTATGCTATGACATCGAGAAGCATACGCACCATTGTTCGCGGTGGAGTCACAATAAGAGGATTGGGACCATCAGCCGGAGCCGCAGTTTTAAACCCGGCTTCAAATTCCGGTTCTGCATTACCTATTATTGCCGCGTCGAGTTTGAAGATGTCGCTTTTGATGGCATTGATAGTAGGAGTTTCAAGGTAACGCGTCAGCACCATTACGCAAAGCTTACGTAGGAATTTGAGAAACAACGCCTCGAAATTTGGCTTATCCCTGTGTTGATTGTAATAAATCAAAGTAGGATATTTCCAATATTCGTTATTGTAATCCTTTAAGATGTCAAGTACTTTGAGAATTTCAACATTGTCGCTCCATGGCTCTCCGGGGATTGACTCATGCCTGCGCACAACTTTCCATAGGTTAAGACTCTCTTTCAGTTCATCAAGAATCGCAACTTTCAGGCGGTTTTTCTTCTTTTCCATAAAATATTTACGAACGCCGGGGGTGGTATTCTTTACATCACCCTCTTGCGCACGGAGATAGAACATATGATAGTTGAAAAGCGACTGGAGGCTTTCGCCGTAGTTGGATGCATCTTCTTCAAGGTCACGCCACTTTTTTGCGAAAATCGGTTTCTCCTGAGCGTTGAGCTGCTTATACAACACAGACTTGAAGATGTCGGCGTCTGACAGTGGCAAACCTCTGTTGTTTAGAGTAGAGAAGATTGTCAGAGCGGTGTCCTGACTATCTGCGGAAATTGGCAGAAGTATGGAATAATTGAGCAACGCGATGATGAAATTAATCATCTGCGTAGTACTGTGTACGGCCTTGTCCTCGTAGAGTTCGATGAACTTGTTATAGTTGCGTGAATAGTTATCGGTCGCTTTTTTATCGGCAATGCCGGTTTCAAGAATCGAGCGGAGAATTTCATTGCCATTGTCCGTGGCAACATCAGAACGAAGATGTGTTTTTGTCTTGTCTACATCACCGGTGTATTCATCCTCAACCCAGATAGCTGGCTCTATTTTTTTGATGTAGTTAAGTATTTCCTTAGTCTTGTTCTCGTCGTTTTCGAGTTTGTGGTATACCGCTCGAAGCAATAGAAACAACGATGTTATGCGCTGTTGTCCATCAATGATTTCTTGTTCGCCCTTAGTATTCTCGAAAGAAACGATGCTTCCAAGAAAATACGTCTTGGCACCATCGGGGTTGTTCCGCTCAAGCGAAAACTCCCAGATGTCATCGAACAGAGTAACGACTTCATCATCTCCCCAGGCGTAGGGTCGCTGATATTCAGGTATTAAGAAAGGATGGTCTTTGCCACTTTTCAGTAAGTCAACGACCGTTTGTTTGTTTACGCTGATATTGTTGTTTGCCATAGTTCAGTCTACTTTTATCTGCCCTGTCACCACGTCGGCAATAAGGCGCTGTTTGTACTCGGTAAGGAAGTCAATCTCGGCACGAAGGTTGGCAATCATCTCGTCGATGGCAGAGTTTTTCTGTTGAATATATTCCACAATCGCTTTCTGTTCCTCGATAGGTGGAATAGGTAAAATTTGATTACAGAACACATCATAGCTAAAATTAGAGCTACGCTCGCGTATTCCTCGATAAAGAGACTGAATGTAACCATTTAATCCCATACGCCTAAAAACAAGCGCGAAATATGGAGTATAGATATTATCGAAAGCGGGTGTGCATACGATATATACTGGAGTAGATTTACCATCTGAGTCTGAAACTCCTGAAGATCCAGCAAAGGCATCCATTTGATGCACCACAAGATCTCCTTTACGTATTCCTTGATATCCGATTTCTTTGAAGGATTCAGTAAAACCTTCTGTTCTACGATTTTTTCGCAAAGTCACTTGTCCATCACGAAAACATGTTATTACTTCGTCTTCATCTCGGACAGGCCTATTTTGTTTTATGAAAAGATATTTGGCTCTTTTTTCATCCCAATGTTTCGGGACTACATCGAGCCATGGAATATTGGTTTCGCGCATCGGCACATCAGGGTTAAGTCCCCGTGTAACGATGTTTGCGATTTCAGCCTGTTTTAGCTCGTAAAGCAGCCGTAACTCTCTCTCTCTCTCTCTCTGTTGCGCATCTATCTGTGAAGTTTTAGTTGAAAGAAATTCGACGATTTTCTTTTGCTCGTCGAGCGGAGGTATTGTAGCTTTAAATGGATAAAGTTGTTGTGTGGACAACTGACCGATTGCTGCACTATCAGATGTTATGCCTTGTATTGAATTGATGAAAAAAGCATAATATCTTCCATCCAAATTAGAGCTTCTTGGTGTTAAAACGAGTAATCGGACAATCGCATCAAATAAATGATCCCGATAGAAAGCACGACCTATATCACCGCGCCCTGTGACAGTAATAGCATTGGGGCCAAAAGGTGCATTAGACGTGAATGCATACGTTGAATTTTCATCCTTTGTATTGGTATATACGGGATGAATATGTACTGAATCATTCTCAAGAGAATATAATTCAGGCTTGGCATCTCCACCTGCTACAATATCAAAAATATGACCGAGGGAAGCCTCTTGCCAATGGCTCGGTATTTCGCCTATCCACGATATGCCGCTTGGTTTATATGTTTCGTAGCGTTTCATTAGTTATCGAGGATTTGGTCTAACATACCGGCTGTGCGAGTTTCAATATCGCGTATGTCGGCGCAAATATCGGCGAGCGGTCGCAGTTCAACGGGCTTATAGAAGTATTTGGTAAAAGAAAGCTCATATCCCAGTATTGGCTCACCAAAGCGGGCTTCGTTATCATAAGGAGCAACTTCGTTCTCGTAGAAAGCCTCGACGCCTCCGGGATAAGTGAGCGGTACTCGTTCACTTTCATTGCGGTTCTTGGCGTATTCGATTTCAGGCTCTTGCCCCTTCTTGGCTTTCTTATAAACGATATTGCCGTCTTTGTCACGCTTTGGGCGAAGGACCGGCACCTCCCAGTAGCCAAATTCTTCGTTGTCGAAAATTTTGCTTTCGGGAGTTTCCTCGAAATTCATCAGCAGTTCGAGGATTCGGGTACGGTCATCGTCTGACAGCTCGCAGTTCTTTTCTCCGAGGTTCTTGCGGAGCGGCGACTTAAATTCCGTAGCATTTATAAGCTGAACTTTGCCGCGACGGTTGGGAGCCTTGCGGTTGGTGACAACCCAAACGTATGTGCCTATACCTGTGTTATAAAACATTTTTTCAGGCAGAGCGATGATAGCTTCGAGAAGGTCGTTCTCGATGATATAACGGCGTAGGTTGCTTTCGCCGCCTCCGGCTTTGCCTGTAAAGAGCGATGAACCGTTATGGATTTCAACGATGCGAGTGCCGAGCGGTGTATCTTTCATTCGGCTTACATTGTTGGCGAGGAATAGCATCTGGCAGTCGCCGATGTCGGGAATGAAGGAGAACTCGCCGTCGCCGTCGTATTCAAGGTTGAAGCGAGCATCGTTGAATTTTTTCTTTTCCTTGTCGGTAAGCCCCTTGTGATATAAATCCTCTTTCCACGGAGTGCCGAAAGGAGGATTGGAGATACAAAAATCGTATGTCTCGCCCGGATGTCCGTCATCGCTGATGGTGGAGCCGAAAGCGATGTATTTACGAACATTGCCGCGAAGCGTATATGTTGTACGGGGCAGCACACCCGAAATCATCATATCGGCCTTACAGGTGGCAAATGTGTTAGCTTGAATTTCCTGTCCGTATAGGCTGATGTTCGATTTCGGGAAAAACTCGTTGATGCGCTCTTGCGCAATCGAGAGAATACCGCCGGTGCCGCAGGCTCCGTCGTAGATGCCGTATGGAGTGCCGTCCGAGAGCTGATGCTTAACAGGAAGCACAGCGAGGTCGGCAAGCAACTTGACGTAGTCACGCGGCGTAAAGTGCTCTCCGGCTTCGGTAACGTTGTTTTCCTCGTTGAACTTGCGAAGCAGTTCCTCGAAGACGGTACCCATTGTGTGGTTGTCGAGTGCAGGGAGTACCTCGTTGCCCTCGTCATCGACCACGGGTTTAATGGAGAGGTTGATTGTGGAGTCGGTGAATTTCTGAATGAGTGAACCAAGTCGCCCGGTTTCCGTGAGGAAATCTATCTGAGTGCGGAGTCGCAGCTTATCGAGGATGTCAAGAACATCTTCGCTATAACCGTTGATATAGTCGATGAAGTTCTGCTTTAATCGCTGCGGGTCCGTCTCGTTAATAAGCGTTTTGAGAGTAAACTGCGAGGTATTGTAGAACGGAAAGCCACTTACCATGCACAATGCCTGATCCTGATTGGCGACACCGTACTTGTCGAGCTGCGCTTTGCGTTCAAGCACTTTCGCCTTTGTCGGTTCAAGCAGCACGTCGATGCGACGAAGAACGAGCATCGGCATGATGATGTCCTTATAGTCGCCTTTGTTGAAAGCGTGAACGAGGACATCATTTGCGATGTTCCAAAGGAACGAGAACAGTTTATTATATTGAGCCTGATTCATTGCTTGCCGGTTATAAGTTCACGTGGGTCAACATTCAATATCGAAGCAATTTTAACAAGTATTTCAAGTGATGGTTGGGCTGAATTAGAGCACCAACGGGAAATAGTCGCTTCGTTCTTTCCTAATTGCTCTGCGAGCCATTTGCCGGTGCGATTTTGCTCAACTAAAACCACTTTTAGCCTATTGATTCGTTCTGTCGGAGTAGCTATATTGTTTGCTGACATGTGATAATTCTTTGAGGTTATTTGCAAAGTTAACCATAATTTTCAATATGGCAAAAGAATATGGAGTGTACCAACCTTAAAAATTTCGACATATTACTATAATAAGATTAAATGACATTGTAAATACTCAACATGACACTGTAAATATCTCTGTGGACTCTCAGTCTGACACTGTAAACGAATTGAAAGAAGGTTCGAAAAGGATTAATATAGCCATACGAGATAATATGATGTTGGCGCTAATTCTAAACATCAAAACGGCGTTTTGAAAACGCCACTGTTATAACTGTATAAAAAACGCCCCAAACCGAATCATTGGCTTGGGGCGCTCTGCCACAGTAAGGTATTATTCATCATCCATGTTCAAGGCACTCCAATCTTTCGACTGGAATTCCTCTTCAAAGACTTGAAGCTCTTGTTGAAGTCGCTTTTGCATAGTTTCTTCAGAGTCATCGTCACTCATCATCCAGTCCACACGCTGTGCATAAATTTCTGCCATGCGGAGCTGACGGTATGCATCTTTCATTGTCTCTAACGTAGAGTCTTCAAGTTCAAGAACATCTACATCATAAGGATAATGATCATAGACGCAATGCTTAATAGTATATAGTACTGGAATACGCTCTCCGTCTTTAGTTCTGCCCATATATTTCACTTTAGATTGGAAAGTGACATCGTCCTTGAAAAAGCGTTCAGCATATTTTGTTTCAGCTCTAACGACATCCTCGTACTGCGTTAAATATGCCTCAGCCTCTTCGTATGATTCAAATTTCCTATAATAGCTCAGATATATATGCGAAGATGCAAAGCTATCCATCTCATCAATAATCCAGTAATCTTCGTGGGTCATCTCCGGCTTTGGTTGAAGAGCCAACGCGATGTCTCGCTCGATTGTTTCAGCAATTTCGCGAATCCAAAATTGCTTATGGTCAAAATGTCCTCCGCTCATAATTTTGTCATTTGTTTAGAGTTTTGTCAATCTGCCGTTGAATTTTGGCGCGAACCTCATCGAAAGACAGGGGTGTGAAGTTGTTGTTGTCAACGCCGACATCAAGCTGTGTCGGGAAGAGGTACTGAAGTCGTCCGGCATCAATCCCGGTATTAGAAGGACGGGTATGCACATGACCGAACAATTGCCAGACGTCGTTGTGATAGCCGCCCTCGAAGCACAGATAAGGGAAGTGGTTCAGGTAAATTTTCTTCTTTCCTACCTGAATGCACATCGACATTGCAACGTGCTCGAACCTCTCTATAAATCCTTGCCGGATATTCTTGAGGTCGTGATTGCCAAGAATAAGGTAAATTCTGCCGTTTAGTCGGTCGAGAATCTTATTCCATTCATCAGCTCCGCCGAGACAGAAGTCACCGAGATGGAATATGACATCATCAGGACCAACCATATTGTTCCAGTTGGAGATGATGGTTTCATTCATCTGGTCGACATTCTTGAATGGACGATTGCAATAATGCAGTATGTTGGTATGATTGAAATGGGTGTCGGAAGTGAAGAACAACCGTTCACCGTCAAACTTGAAGTTCATTGTCATTTATTTCTATTATGGCAGCCCGGCGGAAATCGGACTGTTCACCATGGAAGGTGTAACCAAGCTGATTGCAGATGCACCGGGTATTGCCGATGGTTTTGTTTATGTTTCGGTGCGAATGGCCGTATATCCAAAATTCGATAGGGCTATTGGCTATGAAGTCGCCAAGTTCAGACGTAAACGCTCCGTTTATCGGGCTACCCTTGAAATCGTCTGCCATGAGTTCGAAAGACGGCACATGGTGAGTGGCAACGATAATGTGCTCCGCATTACTCTGCTCTACGCTTCTCTCGATGAACTCACGGCAACGCTCATGCTCCTGGTTGAAACGCTGAGCCGAGAGACGGAACTGTCCGTTTCTAATACGATGAAAGTCCGTTACCCCGCGTTCGGTCTGATACTCATCCCATGGATGAATCATCGCCCAAAGGGTTGAAGCGATGAGGTCGATGTTCGGAGCCAACGGAATCACACAGTTATAGCACGCCTTAACATTATGCCGAATATCGAGCTGCCAGCCTTCGTAAAGGTCGTTGATATCGAAGCTTTTGTATAGCTCGTGGTTACCGGGGATGACGATTGTCTGCCTAAACGACTCGGCACACCAGTCCCAGAATGGATGATGCGCGTAGTTGTCATCACCGAGATAGCCGATGTCTCCGGCTAATATCAAAACATCGCCGACTGCTCCTAGTGGATTCTCTTTCAGCCAACGGCTGTTTTCGTGAAACTCCAAGTGGAGGTCAGATGCGTATTGTATTTTCATATCTCTTTCTTTTTTTGTTAAGTAGTTAAACGATAGGATTTACTTTTTCAATCTTGTTCCATTTAGTGTCTGCGATTATTTCCTTGATGACATCCTTGCCTACTTCATCAGTATAAGGAAGTTTCATCTGGCTACCGATGTCGTCACCCTGCATATATCTGTAGGCATAGGGAGTAATCTCAACATAGTCGGTCTCTTTCAAGATGCCGAGTATGTGGGCCACTTCTCCTAATTCAACCGAGATTCCGGCGTCAGACAACCCTACGACAGCCTTGAGGCAATCGTCAAGATTCCAATAACTGCTGGTGCTGACATAGAAATGCCAGTGGTCGTTACTATACACAGGCGACAAGTGGACTCTCGCATACACCACGTCAAAACCATGAAAAGGTCTCACATCTATCTTCCATCTCTTGAAATCATCTTCGGAATCGAGATTGTATTCCTTTATCCCAAACCCTTTGCTTGAATATCGGAATACGGCAATGTCATCTCCCGACTGCTCACCATATACAGACTCGTATGCTATGCGCCAGTAGTGCATATAGCGTCTGAGAGTCATCTCGGAAAACTTCGTAGGTTCCGGCAGAGTCTCGTATAGGCAGATTACCTTTTGCAAGTCTATACCTTCATAACTATTATCCGGTATCAGAGAGTTCAGAATTGAGCGCTTTATCAACCCTTCCCGACGATAGTAACTCAGATATTTATCAACATATGAATTATATTGTTCCGGGTCAGACAATATATTGTCAACGAGTCCGACAACATACTTCTCGATTTTTGAGAATATTTCGATGAGTTCGTCTTCGTAGAAACAGCGACTGGAATTGCAATCCTCCTTATCAGAGAATACATAACGATCATGAATGTCTCCGGTAATATACAGATAGTGGCAGCCATTATAGGTCGAGACAGACAATCTATACCACTCCCACTTCTTGCCCCTGACCTCAAACCAAAGACTTCTCCGTTCATCATCGCCCATAGGGGCAAGACGTTCCAGCGCTCCATGTATGCTGCGTATGCTTTCTGCACATTTCCCTGAAACGGCAGTCACGTCAAGAAAGCGACTTTTGGGGAGATAAAAAATGTCTGACAGAATCAGAGTATTCTGGCGATATAATTTCTTTTGATCATTAAACTTCATTTTCATCAGAGTTATGCGCCATACGGCACGGTTATTGAAATGTGTGTCCGCAGCTAATCGCGATGGAGAAGGTTATATCGGTGAGGACACAAAAAAACGACTGTCGGGAAGCTTGGTAAGAACTTTCCGACAGTCGTTATATCTCAGTAGTCTATATTTGTAGGCTAACTTATGTCAATAGAATTACTGAAACAAAACGGTCGGACAGTTCCGCAATATGATGTACATGTTGTTGACAGCGTAAGTACACAAGCATTGCGTTCAAAGCCTTTTAAGTTCTGAATACCTTTACTAATTAATATGTTGCAATGCTGTCTTGCCATTTGCTTCAGATTTTGCTGTGAATAACTTTCCTGCGGAGCGTGCTCCGGCTTCGCCGACTTGCACTAAGTTTTCACTCGCGATTTTCAATTGTGGGCGCAAAGTTAATACTTTTTCACAAATCCGCCAAATATATTTTTTCTAACAGTCTAAAAGTCTTATATATCATACTTCATTACGCCAATTTCAAAGTCAATCATAAAAAAAGCAGTCAAAAGTACAGTTTATCATACTTTTATTTGGCGATTTCAGAATTTCTCCTTATTTTTGCAGAAAAGTTTATTATGTCAGACTATGGAACTGATGGATATAATGAAACAGCGTAGGGAAACACTGTCCCTCACCCAACAGGATCTTGCTGAAATGTCGCAAGTGGGTCTTGCCACAATCAAGGATATTGAGCGTGGCAAGGGTAATCCTGCACTTAGCACCGTGAAGAAGATTCTTGATGTTCTTGGCATTGAGATTGAATATCGTATAAGGAAGACTGTATGAAACAGCTTGAGGTATATTTCAATGATACAAAGGCCGGTATATTGACGGAGGAGCATCCGGGAATCGGATATTCTTTCCAATATTGTAAAGATTATCTTGACTCTCCCATGCCCCCGATTTCCGCGACGTTACCCAAAAGAACAGATGCTTTTTATTCTGAGCACTTGTTCCCTTTCTTCTCCAATATGATTCCGGAGGGGGCAAACCGCCGTGTGATTTGCCGCTCGTTGAAAATTGATGAACAGGATTTTTTCGGACTGCTTGAAGCGATGGCCGACAGAGATTTTATTGGAGCCGTTAATGTCAGGAGGATTACCAATGATTGAAATAAAAAACTGCCCTTCTTCTCTTTTAGAAGGATTTGATACTTATAGCCCAAAGGCAACAAAATTGCTATTTGGTAAAACAAAAGTGAATCCGATACTTGGATATAACATTGACGAGTTCCGAAATGTCGGCGAGATTGCGGATGCCATGCACCGCATATCGGTTTCAGGGGTTCAGGAAAAATTCCCGGCCATAATAAATGCCAATGCAATCAATATAGCAGGCGACAATGAACGTTCTACGCATATATTGAAACCCGCACCGTGGGACAAGACTCTTCGTGACCGCAAGATGATTCCTGCCAACGAGAATCTTACAATGCAGATTGCTTCACAGATTTACGGAATACAGACCGCAGCTAATGGTATCTGTTTTACACCCAAAGGTCAGCCGGTATATATTACGCGCCGTTTCGACATACTCCCCGACGGATCAAAACTCCCGATGGAGGATTTCGCTTCGATAATAGGCAAGAATGAACAGACCGCCGGACTCCAGTTCAAATACAACGGTTGCTATGAGGATATTGCCAAAGCGATTAGGGCAAATGTCGCCGCATGGATGATTGACATGGAGAGATTCTTTGAACTTGTGGTTTTCAATTACATTTATGCCAATGGCGATGACCACCTTAAGAATTTCTCGTTGATTTTGACTGAGCACGATTACCGTCTGGCTCCTGCTTACGACCTCATCAATACCAGTCTACATGTCAATGGCGATGACTTCGGTCTTGACGGTAGGCTGTCATCCGATATAGAAAAGAGCGACGTGTACGACAGAACCGGCCATCCCTGTCGTCTTGATTTTGAGCGATTCGGTGAAAAGATTGGCCTGGTAAAGAAACGTATAGACAGAATCTTAAACAAATACACAGCTTTACCTGAAAGCGCAAAGAGACTTGTTGACCATAGTTTTCTAACCGACAAACTGAAACGCAATTATGTCCGCATCGTAAACGAGCGCATAAGCCGATTCAACAGGACATCCGAATAATTTCACTTCAATTCATAGCTGAAATTAATGCTGACTTTCAGCGCATATTCCAATCATATAGTTTTGGTGAATCAGAGATTTTTCCTATTTTTGCATTAGGAAATCTGTTGATTTACAATAGAAAGTGTAAAGGATTGCATATCAGCCAGTTGATTGGTTTTTGCATTCCATATATAGAAGATAGCTGAATGCAGCGGCGTTTTATCCGTTAGTTCTTAGCATCAAATTGCTGGTTATCAATTAGTTTACGGCTATGCATCGGCAAGTAGCCTATTGGTGACAACTGGTGCCATCTGGTGTAAAACATTGAAAAGTCGCTTGTTATCAGGCGACTTTTTCATGCTCATACCTCTTTATAACCATTTTTCATCCCTTTTTACCTGTGTTTTTGTACCCGATTTGTAGCAAGTCGGTCAATCCCGTCAATGCGTGCCGCAAGGTCGTGGACGATTTGCACATGGTTGCACGCCATTGCACGCGCTTGTACACTTTTAACAGAATATTAATAGAATTAAAACATAAAAAGGATGAGTAGCACTATTGAAATCACCAAGACTTGCGAGTGGTGTGACAACAAGTTCATCGCTCGCAAATGCACAACGCGATATTGTTCCAAGCGTTGTGCAGAACACGCTTACAAAGATGCTAAGCGAAAGGAGCATGTAGCCAAGGAACAGACGAAAGCATCCCAGCCTAAGAATGTCGAGGGAAGCCCTTTCATGACTCCAAGTCAATGCGCTCTACTATTAGGAGTAAGCCGAAGGAGCATCTACAATTATCTCGCATCGAATTCCATCCCTTGCTTCCAATTTAGGGGGAAGACTCTCATAAGCAGAGCAAGTCTTAACGCTCTTTTTGAAGGCACACATAAATACAACATGCGGCCTACAAAAGAGAAAGAACCCATAACCGAGTTATACACCTCAAAGGAAGTGCAGGAGAAATACGGCGTGTCCAATTCGGGAATGTATAAGATTGCCGAGCGCGAGGGCTGGCCGAAGACTCAGAGCCGAGGCAAAACATTATGGAGTCGCAGCCATGTTGACCGATACTTTGCGAATCAACAGCCTAAGGAGGAAATATCCGAATGGTACACAGTGGCGGATATTCAAGCCCGGTATGGCATGACCCTGTCTGCCATATATACGCTCGTGTCCAAGGAAGGTATTCCGAAGAAGAAACAGGGAAACAATGTGATGTACTCCAAATATCATTTCGATTTGGTGAAAGGTCAAACGGCACCAAAGGAACCGGAGTATTACACCTATCCCGAAGCGATGGCGAAATACAACTTGACCCGTGATCAGCTCCACCACTATCTGAAATACCACAACATCACACGTGAGAAAAAAGGCAAATACACGCTGATTCTCCGCTCGGAACTTGATTCTCTGCTTGGTTCTCCGGAGATTTAGCCCGTGGAGACAGTTTGGATAAACATCGGAACCGCCGGAGACGGTATTGTTCTCCTTTGTTTCTCCCACTACTTTTGCAACTGATTATCAACCATCAAACCCATAAAACAATGACAAACACCTGCACCAAAGTGTTCCTCCGTCGTCGCCCGTATGTCGGAGGAAAAGTATCGCTCTACCTCGATTATTATCCGACGATACGCAACCCCCACACCAACAAGATGACACGCCGCGAGACCCTCGGCATAGTCATCTATGCTGAACCAGCCAACGAGATGCAACGCCGTTTCAATCATGAAATGGAAGAGAAGGCCGAAGCAATCCGCTGTATCCGTTATCAGAGCCTTATAAACGAGCAGTTCGGGTTCCTTGACAAGGCCAAACTAAAGATGGACTTCCTCGCCTATTTCGAGAAGAAATCGAAGAGCAAATACGACAAATGGATGTGCGTCTATCTCCATTTCAAGAAATTCTGCGGCGGCAGATGCACATTCGGCGATGTTACCGCCAGCCTGTGCGAAGACTTCCGTGAATATCTGCTTTATGCTCACAACCTCAGACACCCGGATAAGAAAATTCCACTCTCCAACAACTCGGCAGCGGGCTATTGGTCAACATTCCGTTGCCTGCTAAAAATGGCATACAAGGAGAAATACATTACCGAGAACGTCAATGACTTCCTTGAAGGCATCAAGTGGCAGGAGGTGAAGAAGGAGTATCTGACGCTCGACGAGATGAAGATTCTTGATGCAACCGAATGTGAGGTGCCTGTTCTCAAACGAGCCTCTATGTTCGGACTGTTCACCGGGCTGCGTCTCAGTAACCTGTTGCAACTGCGTTGGGAAAATATCGAACGCAGTCCCGACGGCGGCTATTGCATCCGACTCTGCACTGAGAAAACCGACACCGAAGCCACTCTCCCCGTCAGCGACGAAGCACTCAAATACTGTAGCGAGCGAGGCGAAGGTCTAATCTTCAAAGGTTTTCGTCGCTCTATGGCACAACAGCCTTTCAAGAAATGGGGCAAGGCAGCGGGCATCGAGAAGAAACTCTCTTTTCACTGTCTCCGCCACTCATTCGCTACCATTCTTATCTCGCTGGGCATCGACGTATATGTTGTCTCAAAGATGCTTACGCACCGTAGCGTCAGAACCACGCAAATTTATGCCGACGTGGTCAGCGAGAAGAAGCGCGAGGCATCCAACGCCATCACCCTGAAATAACCATTTTAATCCCGAGTAAAGTCATCTCGCATTCCGCGAGGTGACTTTACTATCTTTGCCTGCTGAACAATAAGAAGTATCATCGTGTTTTAACGTTGTTTGTTAAACCCACCAAATTTTAGACTATAAGATTAAACAACCACCGCATGAAAGACCTATTCAAAGGCCATCATCCCTGGCTGCTTGTGCTGGTGACAGCTGTCGATATATTTTCGGCTTTAGTCATCCGCCATTCCATCCTCTCCAAAGGAGAATCAGAATTCAATGCCAACGTATTCTTCTGCCTGATTATAATCGGCGGACTTGCACTTTATGCAATACTCGTCGAGTTCCTTTCTGGTAGAGACATGCCGTTAATCGGCGAAAATAAGGAAAAAGAAGAAAAAGCAAAGTCACTGATTACCCAACCAAGTACACCCGATACTCCAGTAAGCGAATCAACTTCTCAGCCCGAACAATCTTCGGTTTCACGCGACGATTTGGAAAAGATAATGCGCGATGTCATGGCTGATTTGAAACGTGAAGTTGCAGTCCCGGCAGGAGCAACGATTTCAAAAGATGAAGATGGCGTTGTATCCGTAAACATCAACGAAATGAAAAATTCGGCATCAGAACTCATTCAGACTCGGGAAGATGCCATATATAGATTCGCATGTGAGTATTCCATCGAGGTACTAGGCAGCTACGTCAAACAGCGAGATGTCCCGACACTTCTTTTAAAGTTGGGATTATTTCAGAAAGCTTCCACTCCCAACTGGGACCCACGTAGCACTGAAGAAATTGAGGCAGGAGGCAAAATACGGAGAATTGAAGTTTCTGCCCCTGTCGAGAAATGGGCACTGCTGCACTATGGCTGGAATATGGGAAGGCTCTTCGGAAAACCAAACAACTTCATCACCCACTTCCTGAAAACCACATTCCACTATCATCTTGATGGTCTTTCAGACAATCAGCTTCCAAAGAAACTCAAACAGAATCCACGCAGGGGTGTGATCAAAATCGAAGAACGCTTTGACAACAATTTCTCGATTGAAGAATATCGCCTTTCAAACGAAGTTCAACAATCGGAAGCAATCGATGACACAAAAACAAGTTTCATCTCGGAAGACGCTGGACCGGCGACCGTAGCTCAAGCAATCGAGACTCCTCATGAGGAAGCGGCCCCCATTACTCCAATCCAAACAGAAAATCGACCAGTGAGAATGCCTCCGCTATTTGAAGACGAAGAAAGGCCCGATGACGACGATGAATGGGACAACGAGGACTACGACTACTCTAATGATGATGGGGAAGATGATGAAGATGATGAACCCATGACTGAAGAGGAATTTGAAAATTTCATTGACCGGCAGATGAAAAAAGGCAAAAATTCAAGATGCCTTGATAATGAACTTCTCGCCGGTTAAAATTCACCAATCTCAACAAATCTCCTGCTGGAGAAGCCGTTTTTATCCATCGGAGAGACTTTGGAGAGGGTTTGGAGATACTTTTGAGGCTCATTAAAGCTTATTGTTCTCCTATTTATCTCCTTATACATTTGCAACCGAATCTTTAGCCTGGATGTGCCACGTTGGTACAGCGGTTTCCTAAGGATTCGGTTGTTTCCATGTTCACAACACCCGTGACTTTTGACAGACTTCCCGAAGCGGTAGTCTATCTCATCGAGCGAGTATCAGCCTTGCAAGATGAGCTGCGGGAGCTGCGCAACGTGCTTGCTCCCCCTTCAACTGACAGCTCTCCTTTCATCACCGCGAAGGAGGCCTGCAAACTACTCGGAGAGTGCAAGAACACTCTCTATGAAAAGGCTCGCGCCGGAATCATCCCGGCATATAAGAATCCCGGCGGCAAAGCATGGCGATTCATCAGGAGAGAGCTTCTGAAATATATGGCATCCGGCAAACCGAAATCTCAGCAAGAGAAATATGATGAAATGGTTGCCGAGATGAACAAAGGTCTGCGCCCCGGCGGACGAAACCACATGAGCCGTTAGCCTATGAGCGATGTGTTTACACCTCAACTCGTGCTCGACAAGGCAATCGACCACTGCACCGCAATCACTGGCGGCGGATTTCCCATTAGCCTCTATCCCTCCAAAATCCAACGTATTATCAGGGAGGTAAACGACTGCTATGGATTTCCCGTCGATTATGTAGCGGCGGCAATGTTGGTGGCAGTGTCGGTAGCGATAGGCAATACGCATCTTGCGCGGATGAAAGAGGGCTGGGACGAGAGCGCTATCCTGTATATGGCACTAATCGGAAGGCCCGGGGCCAACAAGAGTCATCCACTGAGTTTTGCAATGCGTCCGTTTGTGGAGCATGACTATGAGCAAAACCGGATTTACGAGAAACAGTATTTGGAATATCAGAATCAACTTGACATGAGCCGGAAGGAACGTGCAGAAAAAGGTATTGAGGTCTGCCCTCGTGAACCTGTCCGCCATCGTTTTCTTGTGTCTGATATTACTCCGGAAGGTCTGAGTCTCGTCCATTCGCAGAATCGCCGTGGTCTGTGTCTCCTCTCGGATGAACTCTCGGCATGGGTCAAGAATTTCAACCGTTACAATAATGGCTCTGAGGAACAATTCTGGCTGTCGGTGTTCAGTGCCAAGCCTACCATGTCCGACCGCAAAAGCTCGCGCAGCTCAATCTTCATCAAGCGTCCGTTTGTGTCCGTAATCGGTACGATGCAAAAACGCATTCTTTCTGAACTAGCCAAAGGTGAACGCTCTGCCAACGGTTTCATTAACCGCATTCTGTTTGTCCTGCTCCGCCACGAAACTTCTACCCGGTGGTCGATGAAGCAACCGACATTCGATGTGGCCGCTGAATGGCAACACATTTTATCAATGCTTATGGAATTGCAATGCACCGTTGAAGAAAACAACGATATTCTGCCGATAAGCATATCGTTTACTGAAGAAGCAATACTACGTCTGTTCAAATGGCAGCATGAACTGTCAGACATCTGCGACCGTGAGCCAAACGAGACCATTGTCGGTATCTATTGCAAACTCCAGATTTACGCCATAAGATTCTGTCTGATTATTCAGATGGCGCGCTGGGCGTGCAATGATGCCTGTAAAGATATGATTGACCTCATATCAGTTGAGCGGGCTATTTCTCTCGCAGAATATTTCAAGGAATCAGCCGTAAAAGTTCAGACAATTCTGAAGGAACTGTCGCTAACAGCGCAACAGTTGGCAATAGTCAGTGCCCTGCCTCAGGAGTTTGAGACTGGAGAAGGTATCGCCATCGCAAAAGCAAACGATATGGCAGAGCGCACCTTTATGGAGTTCCTGAAAAATAATCTCGGCAAACTGTTCCAGAAGTCCTCGCATGGCAAATATCTCAAACTTTAATCCATACAGGTTCCGCAGTTCCGGCAGTTTCATCAAGCAAACTGCGGAAACTGCACAAACTGCACCACCTAAATCTCATAATTAACGCTATGAATAATCATAGATTCATTCTCCAACCCTATAACGCGGTCGGAAGCCGACACTGTTGCCCTTCGTGCCACAAGAAACACTGTTTCAGCCGCTACATCGACACCGAGAAACAAATCTCATTCCCTGATGATGTCGGCAGATGCGACCATGAACAGATTTGCGGCTACCATCTTACGCCAAAGGAATACTTTGAGCGCAATCCGCAATCACAGCCCTTGCTCTGCGATTTCGCCACTCCGTCAGCATGGCGAGCCAAGCCGACCGAGCAGTGAAAGCCAACATCCTTCATCGCGGCAGAGACTGTTGTCCAGACTCTGCACGGCTATGAGAAAAACAATCTCTATCTGTTCCTCCACTCCAAGTTCGGAGCCGAGGAAGCTCTCAGACTGATGAAGGATTACCGCGTCGGCACATCGAAGCACTGGCCGGGATCATGCGTATTCTGGCAGATCGACATCAACGGCAGCGTCCGCGCCGGAAAGGTGATGCTCTACGATGCCGAGACAGGTAAGCGCGTGAAGGAACCGTTCAACCATGTTACATGGGTTCATTCATTGCTCCGACTGCCGGATTTCAATCTGCGTCAATGTTTTTTCGGCGAACATCTGTTGCCGATGAACAGAGGCAAACCTGTTGCCATCGTCGAGAGCGAGAAGACCGCACTTGTGGCAGCGTACTATCTGCCCGAATATGTGTGGCTCGCTTCCGGCGGTAAAAACGGATGCTTCAATTCTGATGCACTCCGTGTTCTCAAAGGTCATCCGGTTATCCTGTATCCCGACATCGGCGCGACCGACCAATGGCGGCAGAAACTGACACAGCTCCGCAACCTCGGCATCAAGGCAAGCATCTTCAACTATCTTGAAGAGGTTGCCATTGATAGTGAGCGAACAGCAGGACTTGACATAGCTGACTATCTCCTGCAAATCGAGCCTGACCAAGCTGTGCTGCAATCTATGATACGCCGTAATCCGATTTTGCAGAAACTCATCGACGACCTGCAACTCACTCTCGTGTCAGTCGAACGGTATGACCCGGACACTGATGCTATTCACAAACCCTCAAAAACTGAAAAACAATGACTGCGAAGAAATCTCCGTCAACAACCGCATCCAAGTCAACCAAGTTGACAGATGCGACCAAATCCAAGGTATCAACCTCTAACCCAGAAGTTACAATGAAATCAGATAACTCTATCAACTCCACCATCGCAATCAACGCGACCACCACAATCAACAGCGATAACGCTGTTAACAACACTACTCCTGCCAACGCAGACAATCTGTTTGACAACGAGCAGACAGCAACCGAGGCAACATCTGTGACCGCCACAACCGAGCCGCCGAAACAACAGCGCATCGGCAAGCAACAGCGCAAATCGGATTATGCCGATTTCAAGGCCACGTTCCTTACACCGTCAAAGCTGGTGAAGCATCATCCGGTCAACATCGAGGACAGCGTATGGGCGAAGCTCGAACGCATCGCCCGTATCCTCGGCGACCGCGACACGACTGCCGGCAGCTACATCAACGCCATCCTTGTCGAGCATCTTATAATGTATGCCGACGACACCGAAATCTGGCGCAAGCTCTAATGTTTAACCTGACCGCAGGGAGCGGTTATCGTCAGCGCGCAACTAAGAAACGATAGTGGATTAGTTGGGGATGCAAGGGTATGTTTCGGGAGGTAAAAAATTCCCACCCGAAACCCCTCGCATCCCCGGCGGGACGCTCTCTGTTCCCTGCGGTCACCATCCCCAACTCAACAAATGAGAAAGTTCAATCAGGACGCTCTCGGTGTAAAACTCCGCGGGCGACCGAAGAAAGAATCCAATGATAAAAGAGACCGCAAAGTCTCTGTGAATTTTACCGATGCCGAAGAGCGCGAGGTGAAAGCCAAGGCCGCAGCCGCCGGTGTTAGCATCGCCGAACTGCTTGGAATCTCGGCATTCCGGCTCTCGATTGTCGGTCGTCTCACCGATTTTGAACGGGAGGCAATACGCGAACTGATGTATCAATGCAAGAATCTCAACGATCAGGTCAAGGCTTGTCAGGCTAATGCATGGCCCTCGACAAAGCGAAAAGCGGAGGCTTGTCTCGATGGAATTTTAGCAACACTCGGCAAGTTGAAAACCTCAAATTCCTCTCTGCTATGATAGCAAAAATACTCACAAAAGGAGCTGCCGCCGCTATTGTCGGCTACGTTATGCGTGAGTTCCATAACAAGGAACAGTACACCGCCGACACTTGGCGAGTGATAGATTCCGACGGGATTCTCGGCAATGACTACCGCAGAATTGTGGACAGTTTCGACATCGGGGCGAGTCTCAACAAGAGAATCGGCAAGCCCATCGGACACATAGCCGTAAGTTTCGACAAGGCAGATTTGCCCCATCTCACCGATGAGTTCATGGTTCAGCTGGCAAAAGAATATATGGAACTGATGGGCATTCAGGACACACAATATCTGATTGTGCGTCATCTCGAAACCGGCTCGCCGCATTTCCATATCGTCTATAACCGCGTGAATCTTCACGGCAAAGCCATCGACGAAAGCAATAATTTCGACAAAAGTCGTGATGCTACCAAGGCAATAAAACTGAAATATGGACTGACTTTTTCACCGAAAAAGAAACTGTATGAGGACGCGATTACCGAAATGAAGCCCAAGATTCAGGCGGCAATGTACCGCTGCAAATCGTGGGATGAGTTCCGCCGTCGCCTCGCTCCGGCAGGGATAACAGTCGAATTTTATAACGACCGCGACACTGGCAAACCGCAAGGCATACGCTTCTCCGACGGCGAATTTACCTTCAACGGTTCGAAGATTGACCGAGCTTTTTCCTATAAGCGTCTCGACAAATTCTTTGCCAAGAACGCCGGAATAAGAGAGACACCGCCTCCGCGACCTGCACCGCTTTCGGTGACGGCGAAGGTCAAGGAATCGCTCGTGGCGAATGTGGTAGAGAATATAATCGAAACCGGATGTCAAGCTATCGGCGGACTATTTCAAGTCGGACCCGGCTATGACCCTGAAGAAGCCTTCATCCACAGAATGAAAAGAAAACCACGTAAAAGACAAGGACCCAAACTTTGAATATGGCAGATATGTATTCCATCGTCAAGAAACAAGATGAGAAGATTGACGGACTTCTCAAAATCGCACAGAAAAACAATGATTTGCTCACGGATATTGAGACCCGCATGGTATCATCCCCGGAGCAATCAACAACTCTTGCGACTTCCGAGCCGCAGAAAATTCAGGTCGAGCTACCTGCAAGCATCGCCACCAACGAGTCAGTGAAAAAGCTCGTCGATGCCGCACTCGCCAAACAAAAAATCGACGCTCTCAAAAGTCTCGACTTCTCTCAGTTCCCAAAGGAATTAGCAGAAGGCTTTGCCAAAGCCTTCAAGGACGGACTTGACAAGAACGTCGCTAAGGCCCTCCATGTCGGCATCCGAAATGAGTTCACAAGCCAGATTAACGGACTAAATGAATCGGCAAAGCGGCTTACAGACCGAATGTATAGCATAGTCAACGGTGCTATATGGGCGGCAATTCCCAAATGGGTATATGCCGTTGCAGTAGCTTTAGTGCTTATCGCTGTCGGTCTCGGCATCTGGTGCTACAATCTCAATAAGGAGAACGAGCACCTTCAGAAAGTTGAATGGCTTTACCGCTATGAGCGCGTGAGCTACGACGCAGAAGGCATCCGCAACATGATGCTCCGCGAAGAGGCGATGATGGTCGGGACCCGTCAGGAACAGGACAGCATCAAGGCAATGACTATCCGACATGAACGCCGAAAGAACGCCGACCGCACCCATGTTTATTTCCGTCCATCTGACCCTTGGACTCCTGAGTCCAACAACCATCTTTGGTAAACTTCAAACTTCACAAAACCAATGACAGCAAACTTTTCAAATCCAATCTCGGCAGGTGCTCAGACGAGCATCAAGGCCTTCTACCATGACTTCGTAAACTACATGGTAGAGAACTATTCAGCAACTACCGACCAGCTCATGCTCGACTGGAACTGCGTCGGCGCAACGACACGCTACCACGGACAGAACCGGGCTTTCGAGTTCCGTCTATGGGAACGGTCTGACGGACATCTCGGAATACCAGACATGACCGTCATTGTTTCCGTGTTCCACATCTCCGGACTCGTGGCGAACGCTAAGGGAGAAGCCAATGCCGTATCTTTATGGCTACGCGGTGCGGCAAAAGCTAACGGATTCCGCCACATTGCCGACGAGAACCACGCACCCATGGACGCACCGAATCAGGTACTCGGATGCAAAATCGCTTGTTTAACCCTTTAACACCCGCACCACACATGCAAGAAATCAAATCCACAACCCGCGACGCAATCGTGGACTTCTTCCTCGACTTTCGCGCTTATATCTCCGAAGTATTCGGAGACGACCCTGAAGATGCCATGCTTGACTGGAACTCTGTCGGAGCCTGTTTCCACTACTTCGGCGAGGGACGCACCATTCAGTTCCGCCTGTGGGGACGCTCTGACGGACATCTCGGAATCCCCGACATGACCCTCATAATCATCCGCATCAGCTTCCGAGGCGCACAAGAAGTCATCCACGCTGAGATGAAAGCTTTCATCCACTGGCTGAAACAGACCGCCAAGGCTCACAGCTTCCTCCACTTCGCCGACGAAGACTGCCAGCCCCTCGCCACCGACCAAGTCCCCGGCTGCCGCATCGCCTGCATCCGCCTGTAACCATCCCTAACCCTCCTATAACCCTTTGACTGCCGCCCCGACAAGACCAACCCTCTTGCCGGGGCATTTTCATTGTTTATTGTTAAACGTCATATCCTTTGCAAATCCTTAATAAAATACTAAATAGATGGGACAATAGATGGGACAATAGATGGGACAACGCATTTTTTGTCGTAATATTAAGACAAAGTCCTTTCCCGAATGAAATAAAATCGTTAACTTTGCACGATAATATACCCACAATGAAAGCAATAAACAGCGGTCAAACATGGCAAGACTCAACCATAAACGCCCAGGGCGCTTACCTCGGATAGAGGTTGTCGACCTATTCTGCGGAATAGGCGGTTTGAGTTATGGCATGAAAACCGCTGGATTTAGGATACTTGCAGGATTCGACTTGGATCAAACTTGCAAATATGCCTATGAAACCAATACAGGAGGCGAGTTTATTTATAAGGATATAAAGGAGGTAACACCATATGACATAGCACATCGTTATTCTCGAAGGGCAATACGTGTATTAGCGGGATGCGCTCCATGTCAACCATTTTCTTCATACGCTTTTAAAAATAAAGAGAAAGACAAAAACAAATATGACCTTCTATATGAATTTGGCAGATTGGTCAAAGACATTTGCCCCGATATTGTCACAATGGAAAATGTGCCTTCTATCGGATCCTTTAAATTAAAGCCCGTTCTTGATGATTTTATTAAACTGCTGGAATCTTTGGAATATCATGTCAAAACTAAGGTAGTATATTGTCCTGATTATGGTGTCCCACAGACCCGGAAGCGCTTGGTACTATTAGCTTCGAGATTTGGAGATATAGAATTAATTGCTCCTACACATAAAAAGGAAGAGTATCTAACTGTAAGAGATACCATTTCGCATTTGGAACCCCTGCAGGCTGGCGAAAAGTCCCAATCAGATCCTTTGCATAGAAGCAGGGCTCTCTCTCCGTTAAATCTTTTACGTATTAAATCAACTCCAGAAGGGGGGAGTTGGAAAGATTGGGATGTTAGCCTGCAGCTTGAATGCCATAAAAAGGATACAGGCAAAAGTTTTGGAAGTGTATATGGCAGAATGCAATGGGATCAGCCATCCCCCACAATGACTACGCAGTGTACCGGATTGGGAAATGGAAGATTTGGGCATCCTGAACAAGACCGAGCTATTACAGTCCGAGAAGCCGCCCTCCTTCAAACTTTCCCAAGAGAATACATATTCTTCAAAAATGAGAAAGATATTTCGCTTTCAACAGCCGCTAGATATATAGGCAATGCAGTTCCCCCTCGATTGGGCGAAATTATTGCTGTTTCCATCATTCAACACTTGATTCAACATGAAAAAAATATGAAATGTCCTTGGATCTAAATGTTTTGAATCATTTAGGACTTAATCTATATAGCAATACCCCGGCAGTCTTGTCTGAGGTAATCGCAAACTCTTGGGACGCAGATGCTTCACAGGTTTCCATCCATTGTAATCAAGAAGATGATGTTATTACTATAATAGACAATGGCTGCGGAATGACCCTTGAAGATATAAATCGTAAATTTCTATGCGTTGGATACCAAAAACGCAAAAACGGCGAAGCAATTACACCTGTATACAAAAGACCTGTCATGGGGAGGAAAGGCATTGGTAAGTTGTCTTTGCTTTCAATTGCGGATACTATCAAAATATACTCCAAGAAGGACGGAGAACAAAACGCATTTTGTTTGTCAAGAGAAGATATCGAACGAGAAATCACATCTCAGAACCATGTATATTCTCCAACCGAGGTAGAATTCGAAGATTTTGAGTATGAAACGGGAACCAAAATTGTCATCCGTAAATTTAAGAAAAACATAAATAGGACGTCAGAGTTCCTCCGTAGACGTCTGGCTCGTCGATTCTGCATAATTGGCAGAAATTTCGACATTATTCTTAATGGCGAGATGATCAGCATAAAAGATCGTGATTTCTTCGGCAAAGTACAATTCCTATGGCCAATTGGAAGCTTTGATGTATCCGGTTTGTCCACTTTCCCCAATATCGCTATCCAATCACAACTATCTGGAGATATTAATGACAGTTATCATATTTCAGGTTGGATTGCCACGGCTGAGAAACCAAGTGATCTTGGAGAAAACAATAAGATAAGTATAGTTTCTCGTGGCAAATTGGCTCAAGAGGACATTTTGGCGTCATATGGCGAAGGTGGTGTATATGCGTCTTATATCATAGGCGAAATACAAACTGATTTTCTTGATTCAGATGACGAAAAAGATATTTCTACGAGCAATAGACAACAATATATTGAAAATGATGAAAGATATCAAGCGCTAAAAGCTCATATCTTTAAATTACTGAAAAACGTTAAAAATAAATGGACTGACCTTCGTAAAGAAAAGGCTACTGAACGCGTGACTAACTCTTCTCCTGTAATAAAGGAATGGTATGAAGGATTAAGTACTAGCTCAAGAAAATATGCAAAAAAGCTATTTGCCGTCATTGAAACAATGCATTTTGATGGTGATGATGAAAAGAAACGAGAATTCCTGAGATATGGAATCCTAGCATTCGAACGTCTGAAAATTAGCGAGAAGCTTGAATCCATTGATAATGATGATTTGATTTCTGATTTGCTAAGATTTGGAGAAGTTTTCGCAGATTTACAAGAGATTGAAGCTTCTCTATATTGGGAAATTGCTAATGAGCGTGTCAAGGTTATTCGGTCTTTGGCCGACAGTTGTGACACCAATGCCAAAGAAAAGGTTCTTCAAAAACATATTTATGACAACCTTTGGTTACTCAATCCTTCATGGGAAAGAGCGACAAGAGGCAGTGAAAGATTGGAACAGAGTGTCGCCAAAGAATTTAAAGATTTAGAATCTAATCTTTCAGAAGAAGAACGAACAGGCAGATTGGATATTCGTTATAGGAATACTTCAGGCGTCCATGTAATCGTGGAATTAAAAAGGTACCAACCGACATATAAGGTGGATGTTTATGATCTTCATAGGCAGATTGACAAATACCGCAATGCCCTTAAAAAATGTCTGAAAGCCATTGGTCGTGAAAACGAACCGATTACGGCAATCTGTATAATTGGCGAGGGCGTCCTGCCACCAGAAATGTCATTGGAAGAAGCTAACAATAAGCTTGCAGGGTCAGGAAGAATTATAACATATGACATGCTAATTCACAATGCTTTGGAGTCATATTCAGAGTATTTGGAGCGGGAAGCAAAAGTGGGAAAGCTTCGTGCTCTAATAGATCAAATCTGACTTGTGGATATAATGACATCAGAGCAGCGGAGCCGCTGTATGGCGGCTATAAAGGGAAAGGATACGAAGCCGGAGATGATAGTCCGGAAGTATCTCTTCTCTCGGGGGCTGCGGTTTCGTGTTCAGGTCAGAAAGTTGCCGGGCACACCAGATGTTGTCTTGCCAAAGTATAAGACGGCAATTTTTGTGAATGGTTGCTTCTGGCATGGTCATGAAGGGTGCAAGTATTTCCGGTTGCCAAAGTCCAATGTCGAGTTCTGGAAAGAGAAGATTGGGCGCAACATTGAACGAGATAGAGAATCAGTGCAGGCATTACTTGATTTGGGATGGAAAGTAATACGTGTATGGGAATGTGAACTACGCAACAAGGCGAATCGCGAGGGAACTTTCAATAAGATTTATACGAGCATTACATCGTCTGATGGAAGCGGTAATAGCTTTGAAGAGACCGATGTACCAATAGCGGCAGAACCAGAAGCCGACTATTCCAGATAATATTTCATGGCATGAAATGCAATTTATTGAAAGTGCTTTTCAATTTTATGGCATGACATAACTGACTTTTCGGTAAAAATCATTAACTTTGCATTAATGAACAGGACAAAACATCATGGGCAAAGATATAAACCGCATCAAAGTCATGCTTGTGGAGAAGAAGCGGACCAACAAATGGCTTGCCGAACAGCTCGGTAAAGACCCCGCGACTGTCTCCAAATGGTGCACGAATACAATTCAACCGAGTCTCGACACCCTTCTCAGGATAGCCGAGCTCCTTGATGTGCAGATTCAAGAACTTGTAAGAATGCCCGAATAATAATGGCCAAATACACTTTCATAGGGCTCAAGCCGAAAATACGGTGCATTTGTTAAAACACGTAGAATGGAGTGTTAA
>ERZ1673743.812-NODE-812-length-41400-cov-114.811029_pt1 | contig 41400 bp, 39 predicted proteins | sample MGYA00580197_ERZ1673743 | MGnify/ENA primary metagenome ERZ1673743 (study PRJEB41218, sample SAMN15661795) | gut metagenome | host: Homo sapiens | place: Canada: London | collected 2015-08-20/2019-03-30 | study: EMG produced TPA metagenomics assembly of...
CCCTAATATTTCAACTAAACTACTAAAAAATAACATGGAAACAAAACTACATACAGAATGGACAGTCGCCGACATATGTGACGGATTTGTCTATAACGAATATGAAGCAAAAGGCCTTTTCGGTATGGGCGGACGCCTTACAATTCAGCCGGAGTATCAACGCAACTATATCTATGCCGATGGCAAGCGCGATGTAGCGGTGATTGACTCTGTGCTTAAAGGTTATCCGCTCGGAGTGATTTATTTCGTAAAAACTGCCGACGGTCGTTTTGAAGTACTTGACGGCCAGCAGCGCATTACATCTCTCGGACGCTTCTACAATGGTGCCGGAAAACTTAGTTGGAAAGATAATCAAGGGTTGCCTCAAAGCCTTGAGAGCCTACCGAAAGAGTTGCGTGAAAAATTCATTAATGCAAAACTGCTTATATATGAATGTGAAGGAACCGAACAAGAAATAAAGGAATGGTTCCGCACTATCAATATCGCTGGAGTCCCACTCAATGACCAAGAATTACTCAACGCTGTATATTCAGGACCTTTTGTTACTGCGGCAAAGGCAGAGTTCAGCAATTCTCAGTCATCGAAAGTGCAAAAATGGAGCGCATATATCAGCGGAGCGGTAAACCGACAGGACTTTCTTGCCACAGCTCTTGAATGGGTCAGCCGTGGCAAAGCCGAGGAATATATGCGCGACCACCGTTTCAGCTCCGACATCACGGAACTCGTCAATTATTTCAATTCTGTCATAGACTGGGTTCGGACGGTGTTTCCTTTCGTTGAAAATGAGATGCGAGGACTTCCGTGGGGAGAACTTTACGAGAAATATCATACACAGCCATATAACCCGGCTCATATGAAACAGCGGGTAGCGGAGCTGTATGCCGACCCGTATGTAAAGAACCGTCGCGGCGTGTTTGAATTTCTTTTAGGAGGAGAGACCGACACAAAGCTTCTTGACATCCGTATCTTTGACGAAGCGACAAAGCGGGCCGTATATGCCCGCCAGACCGAACAGGCGAAAGCCGCCGGACAATCCAACTGCCCTTTCTGTGCCATCGGTCATGATGCCAACGCAAACAAGATATGGAAGTTGAACGAAATGGATGCCGACCATGTCACGGCATGGAGCAAAGGGGGCGCGACTGACATCTCAAACTGTCAGATGCTCTGCAAGCACCACAACCGGGCTAAAGGCAACCGTTGAAATAAGACAGCGCATATCTTGTGAATCATAAAAATCACAAAGTATGCACAACACATCGACCTTCCGCGAAATAGCGGAACTATGGAAAGAAAACAGGCGCAGCGTAGTCAAACACTCGACATACTGCGCCTATGCTCTTATTCTAAAGACTCACCTCATGCCCGTTTTCGCCAATTCCGTATCCATATCAGAGGCAGAAGTACAGCGATTCGCATTCGGCAAGCTTGAGACGGGGCTGAGCAAGAAAACTGTCCATGACATTATCGCCGTGCTTAAATCCGTAGGGCGTTTCGGGGCAAAGAGAGGAATGTTTGAGATGCCCTCGTGGGACATCGAATATCCCTCGGATACAGCAGCACGCGTTTTGCCCGTGCTGTCATTACCCGACCACAAAAAACTGCTGAATGCGATTGCATCCGCCCCGACACTACAGAATATAGGGATAATGATTGCCTTGTGTTGTGGACTGCGCATAGGCGAAGTTTGCGCCCTTCAATGGAAGGATGTGGATATGGCACGCCGTATCATTACAGTAGCGGGCACTGCCGGACGGATCTATAATTGCGACCTGATGGCAACGGAACAATATGTCTCCACCCCCAAGACCCGGAATTCAAACCGGGAAATTCCTATATCTCCGCTTCTCTTCAAAGCCTTGAATGTAGTGAAAAGACAGCAGAGCGTAGAAAAATATGTGGTCGGCGAAGGCTCCAAAGCGAAAGAGCCTCGCACATATCGGGAGACCTTCAGTCGGATTCTCAAACGGCTTGAAATACCGCCAATCGTGTTCCACGGATTGCGCCATACATTCGCCACACGATGCATTGAAAGCGGATGCGACTATAAAACCGTAAGTGTAATACTGGGGCACTCGAATGTTGCGACGACCCTCAATCTGTATGTACATCCAAATCTCGATCAGAAAAAACGCTGCATATCGCGTATGAACAAATATCTTCGGCTCGAATCTGATTAGCAACGCGGAGATTTGGGAAAATCGGAGCAATTAAAAATCATCAACGACCGTTAAATATCCATAAATCACTTGCGTCTATTTTCCACCAATTATCTATGTAGTACTAATTTAGTACAATTAGTATTGGTCTACCAAATGGTTTACAGATGGTTAGAATAGCTGATGGAAATTCTCGCAAAATTTCACATCGAAGTCAAGGGTTGTGCAACGGTAGATGCCCGTGGATATGTAATTATCTTGCTTTCGGCACTATATTTCGGGAGAAATATTGCCGGATGCATTGATTGCATATACAAGCGTGGGCTTCTGCAGTTGCCGTCCGACTTCGATGGGCAATGCGAGAAGCCTCAAGGTGTAGGACGGTAACAGATACAGATTCCTACGCTTTTTTCGTACAACAGCAAACGCCAACGAGAGGATGACCGCGGCAAAACATTAAAAGATGGATAGCATACAGCTTCTTTCAGAAACTGCCGGAAAATTCGGACAACGTTGCTCCGTATCCGTCTCCACGGGAGATTCCTATTCCGGCTACTATCGTGGGTTTTGTGAATCCACACGTGAATACCCACTCACTCTTCGCTTAGGTATTAGCGAGGATGAAGCAAAAAGAATCGGAACTTCATGGCTTCGTGAGATAGGAGTTCCCTATGATGTAATCACCAACATTCAATTCTAACATCATGAAACCAATCATTCAAAAAATTTGGATGGTCATGGCAATACTGTGCCTATCCGTTTCGGCATCTGCCTACGACTTTGAGGTTGATGGTATCCGTTATGATATCACGTCATTTACGGATTTGACAGTAACGGCAACCTCCGTTTCAGAAAATAAAGTTGGGGAAATTACCATCCCTTTTTCTGTCGATTTTAGTGGTAAAACTCTATCTGTGACGGCAATAGGAGATAGATTCATGGAGAACAATCAGGCGATAACTTCTATTATTATTTCAGACGGTGTAAGAGAAATAGGCTCATTCGCTTTTAATAGTTGCTCGAACATATCTGACGTAATTATCCCAGAGAGTGTGATTGTATTGAAATCCAATGCTTTTGCCAAATGTGCTGGTATTAGAACTGTCGTGGCAAATGGTGTAGAAACAATTGGAGACTATTGTTTTGAAGGTTGTACGTCTATTGAAAATGTTAGCTTCTCATCATTGTTAAATATCTCTTCCCATGCATTTTCAGGGTGTTCTAAGTTGAGTTTTGCCGAATTCCCGTCAGCAAAATCAATAGGAAGCAATGCCTTTACTGGATGTGCATTCTCTTCATTTATTGTTTCGTCTTCGGTGAATGAAATAAAGAGTTATGCATTTTCAAACTGCAAGCAATTAGAATCGTTTGTAATCCCTAATAATGTTAGGAGTATTGAAACTGGACTTTTTAACGATTGCAGCACTCTAAAGGATGTGACCATTGGCTCTGGAATAACAAGCCTTCCTTGGATATTTGATAATTGTTCAAATTTGGAAAAACTGCGTATTGAAGACTCATATTCGACTCTTATATTTGAATATTGCGGTTACAGGAGTTTTTCTGACGGAACGAAGGGAAAACCCGTTAATTACACCAGTGAGGACTATACACCAGTTGCATCTATGTTTGCAAATACTACCTTAAATGAGGTATATATAGGAAGAAATCTAACAACCGAGGCATTTGCTTATAAGAGCGTCTATATGTCTGGTTCGTACGACGGAAGATATTATTATTACATACCAAATCCACCATTTTCAAATTCAAATATATCAAAATTGGAAATAGGACCACTTGTTACTGATTTCAAGATGTGTAACTCGAAAACAAGTGGTTATCGAGAATATGTACATGGCTCATGGAACGGCGCTTTCCAAAACTGCCCGAACCTTATTGAAACAAAAATACTTTCGAAGGCAACTACAATTACAAAAAATTCATTTGCAGGCTGTAGTGGTCTTCGGTCAATCACGCTTCCAAATACCGTCAAATTGTTAGAATCAGGTGCCTTTAAAGATTGTATAGCTCTTGAATCGATTGACCTAGGGTGTTATTTGACTTCTATCGAGGATAATGCATTTTCCGGGAATTCAGTCCTCTCTTCAATTAATTTAAGATCATCAACACCACCAACGTATTCTACGGGTTTTTCATCTTCTGAATACATTAACACCAAGGTTAATATTCCAACAGGAAGCATTGATAACTATAAAAACGCTGAGCCATGGAAAAATTTTTGGAATTTGACAGAATCGAATGATTTAATTTCTTTATTTGAGGTAGATGAAATAAAATATTTAGTTATATCGGGAAATGATGTCCAGATTGTAGGAGAAGCATTATCTTCTCAAAAGAATTTAACAATTACAAGCTCTGTCAAATATGCAGACAAAGCATTTCAGGTCGTTTCGATAGCGGAGAACGCCTTTAAAAACTGTACTGAGATAGAATACTTAGAGATTGAAGATGGAATCACGAGTATAGGATCTAATGCATTTGAAGGATGTAAAAATCTTAACAATGTGGTATTACCGGAATCGGTCAATGTTCTTGGCGTCGGAGCCTTTAAAAGTTGCATTAGTTTAAGTACTTGCTCTTGGAGGGGTTCTATTGAGAATCTACCAGATGAATGTTTTTATGGATGTACTTCGCTTCAAGATGTGTCATTAGAGGGAATAGAATCAATTGGGAACTCTTGTTTCTATGACTGTGATGGTTTGGCAAAAATTATCTTAACTCCATCAATTAAGTCACTTGGAACCGATGCTTTCCGAGCATGCTCTAATTTAAAGGAATTTATAATAGAGGATGCATACTCTACAATTGATTTTCCTGCGGGTTCATATGATGGAGCAACTAGCATTCAAAAGAAAGAGATAAATGGTAAGACAATTCAATTCAAGATTGAATATTATAATCCGTTTTTCAGTGGGCTGCCAATAGAGAAGTTGTATATAGGCCGTAATCTCTCCGATTCACCGCGGTATACCATCAGTGGAGATGGTGGTGTGGATTATTATCTCATTAAATCCTATGATGCCCCATTCAGTAATCTCTCTAACCTTACGGAATTAATCGTTGGGGAAAATGTATCTACCATTGGATCATCAGAAGCATTTATTGATGAGGTTGGCCTTGCTGTAACTCCTGGATCATTCAAAAAATGTAGTTCGCTAAAAGAAGTAACTGTAAAGAACTCCACACCGCCAACCGGTGCAGAATTCTCCAATGCTGCATATTCAAATGCTACCTTGATTGTTCCGGACAATACAGTTTCTTTATTCCAAGTTGCTGATGGATGGAAGGAATTTATAAATATTCTTGATGAGTCAAGCGCAGGAATTGAACCCATTACAATCTCCAATATTCCCCAAATATCAATCTTCTCTGACGGTATAATTTATGAGGGAGAACACGATACATCCATTTTGATTTGTGGAATTGACGGCAATTGTCTGTATTCTGGAATTGTTTCTTCAGGGCAGTCTGTAGCTTTATCAAAAGGAATATACATTATACTCCTTGACGGTAAATCAATAAAAGTTAAGATATAAAACCGTGAAGGTCGTTAAGTCGACTCTTGGATGTGTGTTGCATCCATGTAAAGCTCATGGGAGTAGATTATGATTAGACGTAATCATAGGCATCCTCATGTCGATTAGAACCGCCGTCGTGAGGCTCTGCCTCAAAACAGTCTAACGGTTCGGTGTTGTTGTGACAAACCCGTGCAGGTTCGTTCTTACTTGCGTTTTCGATTTCACCGGTGGGAGTTCGTAAGATAGCACTGCCGAAGATGGCCTCGTAAGAGAACATCAGTTACATAAAAAGTTTAAAGTATTCTTCCCCGACTCGCAAGGTCGGGGTTTCGTATTTTTAGATTGAACTAAATTGTTTGAGATCGAGCGCATACATCGCAGATTTTTTGTAAGTTCGCATTAGATCTGACCATGGAAAAGACCGACAAATCGAAATACTATCTCTTCATTGATGATGGCTGATTCCATAATCTCGCAAAGTATGCCCCGGATTCCCGGTGTTTACTTTGTGTGGACGCCTTGTGTCTCGGCAGAATTTCAACGCTCTGAATGTCTTAAAAATACATGAAATAAAAAAGAGCGGCCTTGCGACTGCTCTTTCCATAAACTACCCTTTATTACTATCATTGGTTTGCCATAATTTGTTATGCCATGGCAAAACAGGATATGCCGAGCTTATCTTCGATATGGGCTACACTCTTGAAGCTGAGGTTTTCGGTGCCAGAAAGGAGTTTGCTCACATATTGCGGGCTCACGCCGAGGCGAGCGGCGAGGTCGGCTCTTTTGAGGCCATTGTCCTGCATATAGCCAATAAGGGTTATGGCAAGCTGACGCGACCAGCGGAGCCAACCTGCATTTTCCTTTCGCCATGCAGCTTCTTCTGCTAACCGAGAAGGAGCTTCACTCTGATGTTCCTTCAAAAATTTAATTGCTTTGCTTACCATAATATTATTCATAGACGATTTTAACCGACCGTAATAATCGGCTGTCCGAAGAAAGAAGAGAGCATAGCGAGAGTCGATATAGTGAAATTGTGTTCGCCACTAAGCCAACGTGTTATCTCGTTGGGTCGTTTACCAAGGGCTTCGGCAAACTGTTTTTTATTCAAACCCTTTTCATGCATAAGCGCGTCCAGTCTGTTAGAGATAGCAAAAGAAAGTCTGGCTTCCTCACGCTTCTCCTGAGGTATCTCATTGAATATTTCCTGTAAAGAAATGTTGGCGGTTCTCATAAGTCAAAGGTTTTATCGGTTATAATTTCTTTTTCTGTAATTTCCACATTGCCTGAACGCACTTCCTGTTTGAGCAGACGCTCGAATTTCTGCAAGTCCATTACATACCCCTGCAATGTATCGTTTTCTTCGTATGTCCGGCTGTTCTTCACGTCGCCGTTGCCGAGAACGAGAATTTTGTCGGTAAGCCGCAGACAATATAAACGAAGTTTGGATTTCAGAACCGGCAACGCAACGACTGAGTCGTTCATATTGCCCTCTCTGCGGAAGTACCGCTCCAGTGCACCGTTGGAGAGAATCTGTTCAACGAATCTCATTATTGCCTGAAAGTCAGGATTCAGCACGGCATCCTGCCTGAATTTGGAAACAAATTTTTCAAATTCGCTCATATCATCAGACAGAAACTGAATAGTGTACACCGTGCAGCTGTCGCTGCTGTTGACTAATAGGAGTTCCACTTCGCTCATAATTCTTTGCGTTTGAAATTACAACGCAAAGTTACAAAAAACGTTTTACACAAATGTAAAAATCAGAGATTATTTTTACGTCACACTCGACACGGCATCCGTCAAAACGTTCAGCTGCTTATCAACCCGGTATCGGGGCTGATTGAATGCTGCGCAGAGAAGCATGAAAAGGTCGTGGATTTCGAGCATTGAATAGTGTTCAAGTACGCTACTGCCTACTCCGGCAGAACTCGCTACTCCCTACTGAATGCAGTGGTACTCGGTTCATTTTTTGCCAGTTCCCGTCTGATACGGCTGAGATGATTGGGAGTAATCAACAGAAAGGAGGACAAATCTTTCAATGTAACTGTCTCCACAATTTGGGGATATTGTTCACACAATGCCACATAACGCTGACGTGGCGACTTGCGGTAGAGATCCAGCAACCGCATAAGAACCATATTGAAAAGCGATTTGTACTCGTCGAGCAGCGATGGTGAAAGATATTCCTTGAAAGCCTTTAACGGTACTCGCAGTATTTCGCAATCAGTCCCGGCAATCACTGACATCCGGGAGGGTTCTCCGTGTAATGATGAATGAAAATCGGTGATGAACTGACCCGGAAAGGCAAAATTTACCACTGCCTCATCTCCCGAATCATTAAGGGTAGTCAGTTTGAAATAGCCCGACACCACAAGAGCAGCATAACGTGCGATTGTTCCTTGCTGGACAAATCGCTCGCCTTTCTTATAACAGCACGTTATTCCCTTCTCCCGGCAAAAATCAGTTGCTGCCGTAAGATCCAGAAAGTCTATATATGAGTTGAACTGCAATGACATAGAAAGAGAATCAGAATATTGCGTAACGTTAAATTCAAACATTATCCAAGACGCAGCGTTACCTTACAATTTATATGTCAGCATCAGATGATGGTCATTATCCCATTCAAAACCATGTTTGAAATTCTCCTTTATTGAAGATATAATCTTAATATTCAGCATTATCGAGAGCCCGTTAAATTATATTGCCATACTCAGCAAGCTGACAGGATTCACAAAATTAGCAAAAATAATTTGTTATTAAACAACCTCTGAATCTTAACACAGGTCGATACCGGACATTCTCTGAGTTCCCGGCCTTTCGTCATAAAATTTAACAAAAAAGAAAAAGGGCGTTAAAATCCATTTTATTGTGTCATTTTGTTGTGTAATATAATATGATTTTATTAATTTTGCATTTGCATTATGCCGAAAGGTGATAATTAATACAGCATGAGGCGGATTTTCCGCCACCTATATTAATAAAGCCTCGCCCGTAAGCCAATTCAAGAAATCACAAATAAGAATACAGTAGTTTTCAAAACATGAAGCAAACAGTTTTAGCCATTATGCTGGCAGCCGGTATAGCCGGCGCCTCGGCAGCTCCTGTAAGCCGGGAGCGCGCCGCAACTACGGCCACAGACTTTGCCAGAACTTTCGCCGGACAGACCGTTGCGGTGAAAAACGTTCTCTCCGTCAAAGACTCCTATTACGTAGTCAACCTCAAACCGCAGGGCTGGGTAATAGTAGCCGCCGACGACAACACCGAGCCTATCATAGGTAAATCCGACACCGGATACCTCGACCCCTCCACAATGAACAGCGACGCTGCTTTCTTCATGGGTGAGGTTTCGAAAAACGTCAGGCTCAAAGCTGCCACCGGACGCCCGCTCACTCATATGTGGAACAACGTGGCCGACCGCTATGCCTCGCGTGCCGACGACGGCACCGTCGCTCCCCTTATCAAGGTGAACATGAACCAGACTTCTCCCTTCAACAAATATTGCCCCGGTTCAGGCGCCAACAAGGCCATCGTAGGTTGCGTGGCCGTGGCTATGGCTCAGGCTATGAGCGTGCAGCAGTGGCCCGACCGCCCCGTCGGTCAGAAGAGCTATGCCTCCGCGAACTACGGCAACATCTCCGTTGACTTTGACTCGGAAAAGCCTTACGACTGGGCGAACCTCGCGGCAAACCGTTACGACGAGGCCGCCCGTCTGCTCTACCACGCAGGCGTCTCGGTTGAAATGGGCTACGGTCCCGAAGCCTCAGGCGTGCTCACCTCGCGCATGGGTCTCGTTGTAACCGCACTGAAAACATATTTCAGCTACGGTTCCGACGTAAAGATCACCCTCATGAACTCGATCTCCGGCTCCACCGACCAGAAATACGAAACCTGGGAGCGCATGATCTACAACGAACTCTCCGCCGGCCGCGCCGTTGTTTACAACGCCATCTCCCGCGGAAGCACCGCAACCCATGCCGGCCACAGCTTCAACATCGACGGATACTCAGGCAACAAGCTCTACCACGTGAACTGGGGATGGGGCGGCAACTCCAACGGCGACTTCCGCCTCAACGCCCTCAACATGGACGACTACCAGTATAACTACGACCAGTCCATAATCACCGGCATCGGCTCGCCCGAACGTGTGCTCCGCTCTATCGAACTCAACTACACCACCATCGACGAAAATCTTCCCGCCGGAACCGTAGTCGGCCTCATCACCGTCAACGGCGAAGCCCCCAAGAGCGACTACACTCTCGACGTGCGCGGCGCCTACGCCGGCACCGGATTCCCCCGTGTGCCCTTCGAAGTGAAGGGCGACCGCCTCGTAACAACCGAGACGCTTTCCTCCTCCAAGGGAAATTACTCGATTGAAATCGTGGCAACCGCCGGCAACGACCGCCTCACCGCCGGATTCGAAATCGACGTGGTGAAAGCCCGCACCGTAGCCGAGGCCACCTCGCTGAAATTCGACCGTACTACCGGCGAGTTTACCGTTACCTGCAAGCACGGAGCCACCATCACCGTCAGCAACGCCGAAGGCACCGCTGTATTCACCGAATCGTTCGACCCCGTTCCCGTGAAGACCTTCAACCGCTCGCTGCTTTCAAAAGGCACCAACCGGATTGTTCTCCGCGCCGGCTCCGACGAGAAGACCATCGAGATTAAAAACTGATTACGGAACCGTTCAAGCAAGATAAAAAGATGAAATTATATAGCAAAATCTCATTATACACGTTAGGCATCGCCGTGGCACTTTCAGCCACTTCCTGCGGAAGCGACAGCAAAGGCGGATCAGACGGCCCCGCCAACACCGGAACCAAGATCTCTATTCAGACCGAGGTCGTTACGAAAACTCCGGCCCAGACAGACTTCAGCCAGGGTCAGAAAATGAATGTCTACGTCAAGAAAAACGCAACAGCTCAGGGCGACGACTATCTGACAGGCGTTTCCGCCACCTCCAACGGCGGAGGCCAGTGGACTCTCTCACCCGAGATCTACCTCAACGAGACCCAGAAAAATCTCTTCTTCTTCTGCGCATATCCCTACGTGGAAGGTGCAACCAACGTGCTCGCTTATCCCGTTGATCTCTCGCTCCAGCAAGACGTGATGTATTCGGGCGACTACGTTCCCGTGTCGCTCACATCGACCGTTGCGAAAATCCGCATGAAGCACGCCCTCTCCATGGCGAGCCTCATCATCGATGCCTCCAACTACTCCGGTGCCGGCGTGATGACCTCGCTCGGAATCAGCGGCTCATCGATCTACACCAAAGGCACAATGGACGTGTCGAAAGGCAAAATCAAAACCACCGATGCCGACAAAGGCGTAGTGTCCAAAGACATGAGTTTCGACATCAAAGGCAACGGCTCTGCCAACCTCTGGGTGATTCCTTTCTCGACCAAGACTTCCGACGCCGCATTCAATATCACCATCGACGGCAAAAACTACATCGTCGACGTGCCCGAAGTTGAGATGAACACCGGCTTCCAGTACGTGTTCCACCTTATCCTTACCGCCAACGGTCTGGTTATCCGCCCCGATGCCATCGAGGAAATCTCGCTCAACCTTGAAGGCGACGTCTCCGACAAAGCAGAGGGCTACGGCTCGATTCTCTTCACCACCACTGCCACAGAATTCGCATTCCCCATCTTCTCGGGCGAAAACGTATTCGGCAACGTGGTCTGCGGCGGCACAAGCGTCAACTATTCGCTCGACGGTTCCATGACCCTCTCCGGAAGCGGATCCAAGACCGTCAACGTAGAATCGTGGAACTCCACCGGATTCGAAATCAGCAATATGAAAGACATCCAGTCTATCGACATCTCCAATTACTGATACAAAACTATCTGACACCCCCATAATAAAACGCCGGTGAACTGCTCAACGCACACCGGCGTTTTATCATTAAACGATCTACAATGAAACGCATTCTCTCGGTAATACTCGCGATATCCTGCTTTTTAGGCATGCAGGCGCACAGACACCACAGGTTCAATCCCTACTTTATCGGGCCCGACGCCGTATATTTTGAAGGAAACGTCATAGCGGATGCATCGCCCCGGTCGTTCCGGATTCTGCCCGACGGCTATGCTAAAGACGACTGGAACATTTACTATTTCGGTCAGAAAATCAGCGATACCTCAGCCAATTCCTTTTCCGTTCTGTCAGATGGCTATGCAAAAGACAACTTCAGCGTCTATTTCCGCGGAGTCAGAGTTCAGGGTGCGTCGGCCGGTTCATTCCGAGTGCTGTCCGACTTATACGCCGCAGACGACTTCAACGTTTATTTCGCAGGACAGACAATAAACGGAGCGTCCCCCTCGGGTTTCCGGATTCTCGGCGACGGATACGCAAAAGACGACTGGGATGCTTACTTCGACGGCGTGAAAATATCCGGAGCATCGGCAAGTTCATTCCGCAACCGCGGCAACGGTTATGCCACCGACGACTGGTCGACATTCTACATGGGGCAGAAACTCCCCGACAGATAATACCGGTTTCTGATGGAAAATCGCTATATTTGCACATCAAACCTAAAATGAATCATCCATCACCATGAAACTACGTTGCACCATGCTGCTCTGCGCAGCCTTAGCCGCGCTGAATCTCCCGGCAGTCAACCCCTATCTGCCGCTGTGGGAACACGTTCCCGATGGCGAACCCTACGTTTTCGAAGACCCCGACAATCCCGGCAAAATGAGAGTCTACGTCTATGGCTCCCACGACATGCTCAAGACCATGTACTGCGGCATCGACCAGATAGTATGGTCGGCGCCCGTAGACTCGCTCGACCGCTGGCGCTACGACGGCATCATCTTCGAAGTGGCCGAAAACCCTCAGGGCCAGAAGCTCAACCCCGGAGGCAGACCCGACGTGCTCTTTGCCCCCGACGTTGCCGTCCGCACCATGCCCGACGGGAAAAAGGAATACTACCTCTATCCCAACAATCAGGGCGGAGGCCGAAACGGCATGGTGGCGAAATCCGACCGCCCCGACGGGCCTTTCAAGGTTACGAACTGGAGCAAAAAGAATCCTCTCGAGACCGACGGGGTGCTTGGCTTTGACCCCGCGGTGTTCGTCGACGACGACGGCCGCGTCTACGGCTACTGGGGATTCGGTCAGTCGCATGCCGCCGAACTCGATCCCGCCACGATGGCTACCGTGAAACCCGGCACGAAAATCGTGACCGACATCGTTGGCAGCGTTGACGACGACAGCCGGCCCGGCCACTTCTTCGAAGCCTCGTCAATACGCAAGAGCAAGGACAAATACGTGTTCATCTACAGCCGCAAGACCGCAGAGGGCGAATTCGGTCTTCCACGTACCAACTATACCCTCGCATACGCCTATTCCGACAATCCTCTCGGCCCATTTACCTACGGTGGCACCATAATCGACGGGCGCGGCAGAGACACCGACGCCGACGGCAACGCCATTCCTACAGCCACCCCCAACGGCAACACCCACGGAAGCATCTGCGAAATCAACGGCAAATGGTGGGTATTCTACCACCGCCAGACCGGCACCGACGAATATGCGCGCCAGGCAATGGTTGCTCCCGTAACAGTTAAGGTAGAGGAAGGAAAAGGCGGAAAGGTCTGCATCAGCGAAGCCGAATACACCTCCGAGGGATTCGACACTGAAGGCCTCGACCCGCTGCGCCGCTATCCGGCGGCCATCGCTTCGCATTTCACCGGCCCGCGCCTTGCCTATCAGGAATACCCTGTCCTCCACTACACCGGGCCATATTTCCAGCCCACCTATGCGGAGGATCATTCAATTGCCGATCCCTACGCCAACGACATCAACATGAATCCGGTAGTGAACTGCACCGACGGCTCGGTTCTCGGCTACAAATACTTCAACTTCAGTCAACTTGACGGCACCCGGAATGTCAGCCTCAACATAGATCTGATTCCGGAGGGAATCGAGGGGACGATCAAAGTCTACACCGTGGCTCCCTGGAAACCATTTACAGACAGGTCGGGTACGAAAGTGAATCCCGCGCCCGTAGGATCATACCGGCTGAAAGCCGACGCCACAAAGACCCCGACCATGATTCAGATCCCTCTCGAAGGAGTGTCGGATCTCAGGGGCAGGCATCCGCTCTACCTGACCTTCTCGTCGCCGGTAAAGGACAAGTCGCTCTGCACTGTCCTCTACCTTCAGTTCGCAAAGAAATAATTTCAGTTAACGGCACGCCTCCGGTATGCCGTTGAGGGCAAACCAGCGCCAGAGCGGCGCAGCCATCAGCGACTGCTTCATCTCGTCGCGCGCAAGCATTCCGTAAAGCTCCTCCACCGTGAGGAGCTTTACGTTTATATCTTCCGTAGAGTCGAGCTGCTGCTCCCCCTCGAGTTCAACGCCGTCGGCGAAAAAACAGTAGGTCAGATTGTTGGTGACGCTCGGATTTCCGGAAATCACCATCTGGAGCGACCATTCCCCGCCACCGTAACCGGTCTCCTCCTTCAGTTCGCGCATGGCACCTTCGAGCGGAGTCTCGTTCTCCTCCACCACACCGGCACAGAGCTCCACGAAAATATCGTCGAGACCGTGGCGGTACTGCTCCACCATCACGAACCGGCCGTCGCGGGTGCGCGCCATCACGTTTATCCACGTGGGGTATTCAAGGATGTAGAACTCGTCGTTCACCCTGCCGTCGGGCAGCATCACCTTGTCGCGCCGCGCCGTGAGCCACGGACGCCTGAACACGTATTCGCTCTCAAGAGTCTTCCATTTATCCATTTTTACACTTTATTACGGATTGTCACTGTTGCAAAGTTACAACAAAAAAGCTAAATTTGCAGAAACAGACAGATACAGAATGAATGCACCGCTTGCCGAACGAATGCGCCCGCGCACACTCGACGAATACATAGGCCAGACCCACCTCGTGGGGCCCGGCGGAGTGGTACGCAACATGATTGAGTCCGCCCGCATCTCTTCCTTCATTCTATGGGGCCCTCCCGGCGTGGGTAAAACCACTCTCGCCCGCATAATAGCCAACACCGCCAGGGTGCCGTTCTACACCCTTTCGGCCGTTTCGTCGGGAGTGAAGGATGTGCGCGAGGTAATCGACCGCTGCCGTAAGGACGCCGAGAGCATGTTCTCGACCGGACGCCCGATTCTTTTCATCGACGAAATCCACCGTTTCAGCAAATCGCAGCAAGACAGCCTGCTCGGCGCGGTTGAGAGCGGAATCGTAACTCTGATCGGAGCCACGACCGAAAACCCGTCGTTCGAGGTAATCCGCCCGCTTCTTTCCCGCGCGCAGGTCTACACCCTGAAGCCGCTCGAGCAACCCGAACTCCAGACCCTGCTTGACCGTGCGCTTCAGAACGACCCGGTGCTGAGCTCGCACAACATGCGTGCCGAACAGACCACCGCACTCTTCCGTTTTGCCGGAGGCGACGCCCGAAAGCTTCTCAATATCCTCGACCTCATAGAGCAGTCTGCCCCTCAGGGAGCCGACATAGTGATTGACGACAAACTCGTCACCGACCGCCTGCAGGAGAATCCCGCCGCCTACGACAAAAACGGCGAAATGCACTACGACATCATATCGGCGTTTATAAAAAGTGTGCGCGGAAGCGATCCCGACGCCGCCGTCTACTGGCTCGCGCGGATGATTGAGGGAGGCGAGGATCCCGAGTTCATAGCCCGGCGCCTGCTCATTCTCGCGGCCGAGGACATCGGTCTCGCAAACCCCAACGCCTTGCTGCTGGCCAACGCCACCTTTGAGACGATTCAGAAAATCGGCATGCCCGAAGGGCGGATTCCGCTCTCGGAGTGTACGATATATCTCGCCACTTCTCCCAAAAGCAATTCTGCCTACATGGCAATCGACTCCGCCTTAGCCCTCGTAAGAGAAACCGGCGACCTGCCGGTGCCATTGCACCTGCGCAACGCTCCGACCAAGCTAATGAAGGACATGGGCTACGGACGCGACTACAAATACTCCCACAATTACCCCGGTCACTTCGTTATTCAGCAGTTCATGCCCGACCGGCTCGGTCACAAAGAACTGTGGACACCGGCCGACAATCCCACCGAAATGCGTTCGGCCGCCCTCCAGAACCAGCGCTGGCGGTCGGAGACAAATCACAACGACGAAACACACAAAACTTAACCCGCATATTATGAAAGCATTCAACCCGAAAACCGACAAAATGGAACTGATGGTGGAGGCTATCCACGTCACCAACGACATGGGCATCGAGAACTGCTACATCAACAAGTGGCTTTACAATGCCGATACGATTCAGACCGGCGACGTCATGGCTCTCGACTACGACTTCAGCGGAGCCGTGAAAGTAATTTCAGTCGCCGACGGCAAGATCTGTATGGACTGGGGCGGCGACGAATTCTGCCTCGCGCCCGGAGAATTCTTCCATACCAAGCAATACGCCGTAGCCAACCCCTGCATCCGTGATTCGCTGTCAATCCGCGTGAGCTACCACCAGGTGCCTGATCACAGAGAGCTGACCAACATGATTATCGAAGTAAGCAACGCCGACAGGGACACAGGCGACTTCGAGACCAACTGGATGAAAGAATACATAGTGAAGCACTTCGTGGACTTCGACATCGAGCGGGGCTATACAGGCATGTGGGTGGCGAAAGCATTGCTTGAGAGTTGCAGCAACTGGAAAACGATGGAAATCTTCCATTGGGCGCGTTTCCGCCATTTTCTGCTGAAAGGCGTGGAGGCCGGTGCCCTGCAGCCTGCCAACCGCATAGGCTGGGAATGGATGGAGATTGCCGCACGCAACAACGACCCCGAGAAATTCATGGAGGACATAGACCGTTACTACGACATCCTCGCCGACGCCCACGAGCACGGCATAACAGAAGCAACCGACATCATGAACACCATCTGGGAGCCTGAAAACTGCCAGGAAGAAGACTGAAAGACCATGGACACAACCGGACTTACCGACAGAATCTCAGCCCTGACCGCCGACAATTCCGCCACGGTTCAGGATCGCATAAGCGCCGTAATGACCCTGCGCGAGGAACTCAAACCTGACGACGAAACAGAGCAGAAGGAGCTCGACGCCGTCTGCTATAAAGCGCTATCAGACATGGTAGCAGCCGAAAACGGCGACCACGCCTGCGACATCGAGATGTTTCAGCTCTACACCCTGCTGATCGAGACCTACAGGCGCCTCAACCGCTTCCGTCCGATGAAGGATATAATCACCGGCACGGTGCGTCTCATCGACGACTGCGACGTGTCGTTCCAGGTAATCGAACAGGCGGTGCCCCGCATACTCTACGCCGCCAAGGCATCCGTCTACAACCACGACCGCTCCCGTCTGCTCGCCGCGTATATCCGCGCCGCCGGCCGCGCCATGGCCGACGACGAATATGTTGACAATGACACCGTCGTGTCCTACATCCGCACCTTCCTTAATCTTTACGGACTGCTCGACCCATCAACGCGCCCCGATCTCCTCGACGCCGACATGCAGATTATCATAGGCTGGTTTATTCCCCACGATGAATTCTGCAACATCATCGACCATCCCAAAGACGACGGTCTCCTTCTGAAAGACCCGGTGGAATATACGCTCCGCTGGGAGGAGGTATACTACGACGTGGTCGAGGAACTCGACCGCAGGTTTGCCGGCGAACCCCGCTACATGGGCTTCTGCTTCCGCTACTGGCCTGAAATGGCAAATCTGCTCTGGGAAAAATACGGCATCAGGTGGCATGATCCGCATCTTATGAACCCGGGTGTAATGTTCGACTAAAAAAATTTGTAAAATGAAACATCATAAACCCATATATCTTGTATTATCAAAACCTTACGATAAACTCGCCGAAGGCTCATCGCGGTTCTGGGGCAATCCCGACCTGCCGGAAGACACCGGTTATCCGACCTACACCGACGACGAAGGCGACGACTATCCCTATTTTTTCATTTGTCAGATAAACCTGGCCGACCTTGCGGCTTTCGCTCCCGAAAACCCGCTGCCCAAAAAAGGCTTGCTCTCCTTCTTCGCCAAAATCGACCATTATCTCGGCTATATGGCAGCCACCGACGGTATTCAGAGCCACATCAGTGAACCCGATGCGGTGAAAGTGCTCTACTTCCCCGATACGGAAAATCTTCGCGAGGTAGTGCTCGTCGACGACAACGATCAGCAGACAGCCCCCGAAGAGATGGCGATCGGCTTTGCAAATCAGATTGAGCCGCTTGCCGACGAACACGCACTCTTTGCAGCACCTACTCACCGCGAATGGGAAACGTGGGATCATCCTTTCGAGAAATGGGAAATCCTGCTGCAGATCGACTCGTTCGAAGGGATGGATTTCAGCCTCAACTTCATGGACTGCGGAGTGCTCGATTTCCTGATTTCGCCCGAAGATCTCGCCGCCGCCCGCTTCGACCGTACCCGCGCCATCGTTCTCTCCACATAACCCTCTGCCTCTTCGACCTGCAAAGATAATACGCAAAAAAATTTCACCCCGACCTGAAAAAAGCGACATTATCGCAATGTTTTCTGAGTGAAGCTGTATTATCTTTGCAGCAAATAAGTATGTCATGCAAATAAATTAATGTATTTATTGGTGGCACATACCTAAAACACAACTCATTATGAAAAGCACTCAGAAAGAAAACCTTTGCCGCGTATCAGACCGCGCATACCGTATTATCATCTCCGACGTCATCGACTCCATGACCGGATGCAAAATCGATCCCTTCACCTTCAAGCAGGTGGTCACCGCCGTGCGCCACTACCTCAAGCCCGAAGGTAAACCGACCGGCCTGGGCAGAAAAGCGAAAGTGATATTCGACCGACTCCTCCCCGCCCTTGACCGCGCCATCCGCCGCTCCGCAACTGCACGCGCTGCGGCCGCCCGCCGAAAGGAAGCCCGTAAAAACACCGAAACCGAACCCGCCGAGACGACCACTGTTCAGCCCGAACGGACCGCCAAACCGGAATCAGCGCCCGAACCGGAACACGAATCCGAAAACTCTCCTGCACCCGCCGCCAGCCACCGCACCGCGCCTCATACCCGCACACCGAGACGGCCGAAAAATTCCGGCATCCGCGTAGCGCCAAGGATGCAGCATTCACCACAAAACCCCATAACGACCTGTTAGCAACCCGTCGGGGTACTATGCTTGGCAGGTGCAGTCTCGAACGCCATTTGGATCCTCCGGAACTTGCATATCTCGTAATTTTTCGCTAAATTTGTGATATAATATTAGCAGTATTATAATGCAAAATGTAAATACGAACAATTTGTTAGCACTATTGGAGGGCTTCACACTCGACAATGCTGAAGACATTTCCAGGCAGGTGGCGGAAAATTTCCGGAAGCGGCGCGTAGAGAAAAACATCACCCGTAAGCGCATCTCCCGGCTGGCGGAGGTGCCCCTGTCGACCATCGCACGCTTCGAGCAGAAAGGGCTCATAGCTTTTGAATCTCTCATAAAGCTCGCCATGGCATTGGGCTACACTCCGGAAATCCGCAGCCTGTTCGGCGAGCCCAAATTCGACACCATGGAGGAACTCGACATCATCCGCAGCAAAAGCGGCAACATACGCGCTTATCCTAAAAAGAAGAAAAGATGAAAAAGACCGACCGACTCGAAGTAATGTTCCGTGACCGACCGGTAGGCGTTCTGTCGCTTTCGCCTGACAGAAGACTCAATGTGTTTGAATACTCCCGCCAATGGCTTGCCGACGGTTTCAGCATCTCTCCGCTGGAACTGCCGCTTAAGCCGGGTGTTTTCATAGCCAAGCCACAGCCTTTCAACGGAAATTTCGGAATTTTTGACGACAGCCTGCCCGACGGTTACGGACGATACCTTCTTCATAAAACCCTGTTGCGGCATGGAATCAACGACGCCGACCTGTCGTCGCTCGACCGCCTTGCCATCGTAGGGGAGAAAGGCATGGGCGCACTCGCATACTCCCCCGCAGTGGAGCTCGGACAGGAGAAGACTGTCACCGATTTCGACCGGCTCCAGCAGATTGCTCTTGAGGTTCTGAAAGAGCGCCGGGACTCCGACGCAGGGCTGCTGCTCTACAACAGCGGCAATAGCGGAGGCGCCCGTCCGAAGGCTGTTTTCTCGGATGCCGACGGGCATTGGTTAGTAAAGTTCCGCCATACATACGACCCTGCGGATATCGGGAAACAGGAATACAGCTACAACGAAACCGCACGGGAATGCGGCATAACGGTTCCGGACTTCCGGCTCATCAACGACCGCTATTTCGCTTCGCGCCGTTTCGACATCGACTCCGACGGCAACCGCCTCCACACCGCCACTGCAGGCGGTCTGCTCGGCATATCGCTGCGCCAGCCCTTTATGGATTACTCGAATCTTCTCGCACTCACCGGGTATATAACCCAAAGCAACTCCGACGTTGAACAGATTTACAGGCGGATGCTCTTCAACTATCTCACGGACAACAAAGACGACCACTGTAAGAATTTCAGTTTCCGTGTGGTCAGAGACACCGATACCGGCCAGTGGCGCTGGCGACTCGCCCCGGCCTACGACCTTACGCTCTGCACTGAGGGCTATAACGGAGAGCATGCCACGTCGGTTAACGGATCCGGCTCTCCGACCCTGGCAGACTTTATTGCCGTCGGCGTGAAAATTAAGATTCCGGAAAAGAGATGCCGGCAGATAATCTCCGAAGTTCGTGCCGGCTGCGGGGAACTGATGCGCTACATAGTAGAGAAGTAAAACAGACTTTACAAAAATTTTGTTTTACGATAATTAATTGCTTACCTTTGTGGCACACGTCAGGAGCCATGACATGAATTACACTACAAACGAACAATTATGAATTCCGACACGCACAAAAAGAGATCCTCAAACGGTCTTTTAATCTTCCTGATAATAATCGCAGCACTTTTTGTTGTCGCAGCAATCAAGAACCCATCTGCAAGCGAAGGCCGAAAGATGGTGAAAGATTTCATCGCCGAAAAAGCCGACGACGAGCTGAGGAGTACAATGACTGACGACAGCAGTAGCGGACTCGCGGTTTTGGGATCCCTTATCGGATTAAATATGATGTCGACGATAATCGACACATTCATCGACATTCAGGTAGACGACTGTATAGTGTTCTCCACTTTCAACTGTACGATCAGGGATAAGGAAGACCTTGGGAAAAGCATAGTTTCGGGTGTAATCTTGTTCGGCAAAATCATTCCTTTGAATTCCGACATGGAATCCGACGTGGCGGACGATGATTCGGAGGAGACGGCTGATGAATAAGCAAACGTGTAGACAGCGGTCTGTATTCCTGATAATCGCGCTGTTTGCCCTGTTTCTATCGGGGTGCAACAACGACATATTCATCGACGATGCCGCGCCGTCGGATCGCGATTTCACGATTCACGCCGGCGAAGGGAAAGAAATTACGTACAGCACCGACTTTCTTCGCAGCATCCGGCTGGAGCTCTCGCCGTTTGAATACGACTGGACCATCTATGCCGACTACGGCTACAGCAACACCTACGACGGCCGTTCGTGGCTTTACATAATGGACAAGTCGTCGAGCCTGCCGGCCGTCACCCGCGCCACGGCCGTCACTGACCTTATTCAGGTAGAATACCTCCAGCCCGCAGAGGGGAAGCTGAAAATAAACCTCTTGGGCAACACATCGGGCGAAAACATCACCGGACGCATTGTGCTGACCTATTCGTATAAAGAAGAAATTATCGGTTTCACTCTTATGCGCGAAGAGACGAAAGGAGCCTACATTGTTTCCGGTCTTACGTACGGCGAAGAGTTCAGAGATGAGTTCTCTGACATCAAGCGGACACTTCTGACAGTCAACAACAACAGCGACAAGACTATAAAGCAGTCGCTGTGTCCGGCCGACTACTGCGACATCCGTGTAATGTTCGAAACCCCGGCGCTTAAGAATTTTATGCTCGACCCTGAGGGGGCATTTCCCGAGGTGGAGATTCCGACATTCCTTTCCAGCGGCACCGACGGCGTAATCAGCGGCGCCCTCCATGGCATAAAGGCGGTATATTCGACCGACCAGGTCATCCTGAAGCCGCTCGACAGCGGGCTGATAAACGACAAGAGTTTCTACACTTCCTATCCGGTTGAAATAGCCCCTCATTCTGCCGCAGCAGCCGAAATCTCGCTATCCTATATAATTATAACGGCTAATGCCACACTCCACATCTGCAATTCCACAACGGGAGAACGACACGATCTGCCGACGACAGTGCGAGTGATTCAACCGTTCTTCTACAACTTCATTTGGAAAGATGTCCCGGTCGATATTCAATAACCTTATACGCTGCCTTTTTGCAGCATTAGCTCTGACAGGCGCGCTCGGTGCGGCGGCTGCGGATGAAGACGCCGATACCTGCCGTGGTACCGGGTCAATAGTCAGCCACCTCGGGCTCGACATGCGCGGGAGCTATGTAGGCTCCTCTACTTCGCCACTGCGCGATGCCGGATCCTTCTTGCCTACAAGCAGCAACGAAAAAGTTCTCCACTCGGCCATGTCGGCTCATCTGAAATATGCATTCAGCTATGCGCCTTCTACCCGCATCGGCAGACTCTATCCGGGTGCATATCAGGGCGTCGGACTTTCCGTAACGTCATTTGCCGACAACAGCCGCATCGGCACGCCGGTGGGCGTGTATCTCTTTCAGGGAGCGCCGGTGGTAAGGCTCGCTCAGCGGCTGACACTTGATTACGAATGGAATTTCGGTGCGTCGTTCGGCTGGAAGAAATACAGTGAAGACCGGCCGACGGCCAATCTGATTGTCGGCTCTCCCGTCAATGCGTATATCAACCTCGGCCTCATGTTGCACTACCGCCTCGCGCCGCAGTGGGCCATAGCGGCCGGAATCGACCTCACCCACTGGTCGAACGGCAACACAGCGTGGCCCAATCCGGGTGTCAACGCCATCGGGGCGAGGGCTGGGCTCATCTACTCGTTCAACGGGAGGACGTCATCGCAGACGCTCGCCGACGTGCGCGACGTCGAGCCGGTGCGCCCGCATTTCAGTTACGACATAGTGGCCTACGGCGCGGCCCGCAAACGCATGACGTGGATAAACGGCGAGGCCGAACTGCTTCCCGGGCGTTTCGGAGTGGCAGGGCTGAACTTCGCGCCGATGTATAACTTCAACCGCTTTTTCCGCGCCGGACTCTCGGCCGACGTGCAGTACGACGAAAGCTCCGGCCTGAGCCGGTATTGGGTGGACGGTACCTTCGGCAACGACATCAAATTCCGCCGTCCGCCCTTTTTCCACCAGGTTTCGCTCGGTTTTTCAGCGCGCGGCGAACTGGTGATGCCGATATTCTCCATCAACGCCGGCATCGGCTACAACGTGCTCGGCAACAGCGACACACGGAACTTTTACCAGGTTCTCGCGCTGAAAATCGACATCTGGCACAGTTGCTTCCTCCACATCGGCTATCAGCTCAACAGCTTCCACAACCCCAATAACCTGATGATTGGCGTGGGCTACCGTTTCCACGATCGCCGTTGAGACCGACGGAGCAGATAGCGCTTCCGCCGCCCTCCGCGGAGACTTCCTTGCGCCCTGCGGAGGATTTTTCACTGAAAATTTCGTAATCTGAAGATTTGTTATTAAATTTGCACTTCGTAAAAAGCCCTGCGGCTTATGCAATTATACCGTAACCAATAACCACTCACATAAAAATGGCAAACAACAAGCCCCAAGATTCTAACACTCAGAATTCTATCGACGAGGTAAACGAAACCCTCACCGGTCTGGAACAGAAAGTTCAGGATAACCCCAAAGTAATAGTATGGTGCAGCCTCGCAGTGGCCGCCATCATAGCAGTAATCCTCATCTACGTATACGTAATCCGCGAACCCGGCAAGAACGCCGCCAACAACGCCATCGGTCAGGCCGACATCGAGCTGCTTATGGGCAACGACTCCATCGCACTCGCCAAATACCAGCAGGTGGCTGCCGATGAAGGCTACGACGGTGCGAACCTCGCAAACCTCAAGGCTGCTACCCTCCTCTACCAGAAGGGCGACTACGAGCAGGCTCTCAAATATCTGAAAGAATACTCCTCGAGCGAGTCGATTATCGGTGCATCGAGCAAATCGCTCGAAGGCGACTGCTACGTGAACCTCAAGAAATACAACGAGGCTCTCGACTGCTTCAAGCAGGCCGTGAAGATCTCCGACAACAACCCGCACTACACTCCTGCTTTCCTCCTGAAAGAGGCAACCGTTTACCGCGAACTCAAGGATTACAAAAACGAAGCTGCCATCTACGAGCAGATCGACTCCGAATATCCCCTCTACGGTCAGGAAACCGGCATCGACATCAAGAAGTATCTGGAACGCGCTCAGGAAAACGCCAACGCCGGAGCCTGATTCCCCATACATAAACCTCATTTCGACGACAATAAACGAGATGCCGGATCGGGCTACTCTTTTATTGTCGTCGCCTTTTTCAAAATATCCGCTTATGAAAATAGCTCTCATAGGATATGGCAAAATGGGCCATGCCATCGAAAAAATAGCACGTGACCGCGGTCACGAGATTGTGGCTGTTATCGACGTCGACAACACTGCCGACATCAACAGCGAGACATTCCGCTCCGCCGACGTGGCAATAGAGTTCACCACCCCTGCCACCGCGCCCGCCAACATCATCGCGGCAGCACGCGCGGGTGTTCCCGTGGTCTGCGGCTCAACCGGCTGGGGCAACCGCCGCGCCGAGGTGGAGAAAGCGGTGGCCGAAGCCGGGGGAACCCTTCTGGCGTCGAGCAACTTCAGCATCGGAGTCAACATCCTGTTTGCGCTCAACAAGCGCCTCGCCGCAATCATGAACAACCTTCCGCAATACCGCCCCGAACTCGACGAGACCCACCACATCCACAAGCTCGACCATCCGAGCGGCACGGCAATCACTCTCGCCGACGGCCTGATTTCAGAAGTAGGGCGCATTGACCGCTGGCAGGAGATTCCCGCCGCCGATGCCCCGGCCGACGTGCTTCCCGTGGAATGCGAGCGCCGGGGCGAAGTTCCCGGAATCCATACGATTTCATGGACGTCGCCGGTCGACACCATCACTATAAGCCACAGCGCCAAGTCGCGCGACGGGTTTGCGCTCGGAGCCGTCATGGCTGCCGAATGGGCGGCCTCGCGCAAAGGCATCCTTTCACTCGACCGTATGCTGTCGGATCTTAACATCATCTGATTATGACTGAATCAAAACGCTCTTTTGCCGAAGATTTCAAAGCCCGCGTCAGGAACAACAAAACCAGCCGCTGGATCCGTTTCGGCATCGTTTCGCTCATATTCTTCCTTTGGGTGATATGGCTCGGCACGTGGTGGGTGGCACTGTTCTGGTTCCTGCTCTTCGACATCTACATCACCGGCTATATCCCCTTCACCTGGTGGAAAAAATCGAAAAACGCCGCCGTGCGCGGCGTGATGGGATGGGTCGACGCTATCGTCTACGCCCTGATTCTGGTCTACTTCGTGTTCACCTACGTAGGGCAGAACTATCAGATACCCTCCTCGTCGCTCGAAAAATCGCTTCTCATCGGCGACTATCTCTGGGTCAACAAGATGGCCTACGGGCCGAGGGTTCCCAACACGCCGGTTCACTTCCCGCTCGTTCAGAACACTTTCCCGATTATCAACACAAAGAGCTATCTCGAGACCCCGCAATGGAAGTACCACCGTCTGGCAGGACTTGGCAACGTGGAGCGCGGCGACATCGTGGTGTTCAACTTCCCTGCCGGCGACACCGTGGCGGTGAAAGTGCAGAACCCCGACTACTACACTCTCGTGAAGCTCTACGGCCGTGAAGCGCTCCGGGCTAACCCGGAGACGTTCGGCGAAATCATATACCGCCCCGTTGACCGCCGCGAGAACTACGTGAAGCGCGCCATCGGCCTCCCCGGCGAGCGCCTGAAGATTACCGACGGCGTGGTCTACATCAACGGCGAGGCAATTGATCAGCCCGAAAACGTGCAGTTCAACTACTACTTCCAGCTCGACGGCGCCAGAATGACCGACGACCGCTGGAACCGCCTCGGAATAGCACGCGACGACCGCCACGAAGTGAGCGTCACCGAAGCCGACATTACCGGGCTGCAGGCCCTCGGGTTCAGGGTGAACCCCGACGGCACTGTTCCGCCGATCTACGTGTCGCCGCTCACTCCCGCCATGCTCCGCGAGCTCGAGGCTGACCCCGACGTGGTCAAGGTAATGAAAATGCCCGCTCCCACCGGCGACATGCTCTACCCCGACGGAGCGTCCGCCTCCTGGACACGCAACGACTACGGCGAAATATGGATTCCGAAGAAAGGAAGCCGCCTGCGCCTCAACGCCGCAGCATGGCAGCGCTACGGCAGGGTGATCCGCGACTACGAGGGCAACCGCGACGCATATCTCGACGGCGACACCGTTTACATCGGCGGCAAACCGGCCGACACTTACACCTTTAAAATGGACTACTACTTCATGATGGGCGACAACCGCGACAATTCGCTCGACTCGCGCTACTGGGGATTCGTTCCCGAGGATCACATCGTAGGACGTCCAGAACTCGTGCTCGTGTCGTTCGACAAAGACCGTTCCCTCTTCAACGGCGGCATAAGGTGGAACCGCGTTTTCCGCGACGCCAATCCCGACAAAAAGTGAGCCGCTCGCCGCTGATTGTCCATCCTGACACTACTGTGCTCCTCCCGCCCCGGTTATGCGGCGCGGTGGGCTACTATGCCGTGGCGGCGCGCTACGGCAATGCCGTGGCAGACTACAGCATGCGCTTCGACAAACGGCAGAAAAGCGTCCACCGCCTCGACATAGCCGATACCAGAGGACGGATGACGCTCACCGTACCGATAACCAAACCGGAAACCACATCGGGCGCGCGATGGGCCGACATCCGCGTGTCGACCCACGGACAATGGTGGGACGTACACCGTGTGGCGCTCGAGAGCGCCTACGGACGCACCCCCTTCTTTGAATTCTACATCGACCGCTTCCTCCCCCTCCTCGCCCCGCGCCACGAAGGAGAATGCGAGACAGTGGCGGAACTCGACGCCGCCTTCGACCTCATAATCCGCGACATACTCGGCATACCCGCGCCCGCGGCTATTCCGCCCGGCGCGCACGTCGACGACTTCCGCCGCGGGTTCCCCGAAGTCCCCGACCTCCCCTATTATCAGATCCGTGCCGGCAAACTCGGCTTCATTCCCGGCCTCTCCATCCTCGACCTCATCTTCAACCTCGGCCCCGAATCCCCCCTCCACCTCCACCGCCTCACCACCCACGGGTAAGAGTAAATTGCTTGGGGGTTCTGACAGTTACAAAACGCAGTTGAAATGTAAAAAACAACCGGGTTTTGCAGCTGACCCATTATAAGGGGCCCGGGCGGGGTCGGGGGAGTGCCTGATGATGCTATTGCATAAAAGAAAAACGCCGGCTAATTGATAGTCGGCGTTTGGGTGGAGTATAGCGGACTCGAACCGCTCACCTCGACACTGCCAGTGTCGCGCTCTAGCCAGATGAGCTAATACCCCGGGGGTTGCGTTTGCGGTGCAAATTTAGGCGGATTTTTTGAGTTTTGCAAGTGTTTTGGCAAAAAATCGCCACAAAGCGGGGTGTTTTTTTGCTGTCAGAGACTTTTTTCGGTGAGGATGCGGTCGAATAGTTCTATGTAGCGGCGGGCGACGACGGGGGCGGCGAATTTGGAGCGGACATTTTCGTGCAGTTCCTCGCGCGAAATCGTTGTGTTGGAAATCGCCCACATAATGCCTTCGGCCACGCTGACGGGGTCTTTGTAGCGGGCAATGTAGCCTGTTTTCAGGTGTTCGATTATGTCTTCCTGTCCGCCGCGGCCGAAGGTGACGGGGAGTGCTCCGGAGGCCTGTCCTTCGATGAGTGTGCCGGGGAGGGTTTCGTAGAGCGACGTGGAAATCACTACTTTGGCAGTGGCATACATATGGCGGAGGATTCGGAAGTCGCTTATCCGGCCGAGGTGCTTGTGGGAGAAGCGCAGGCGGTCGAGGCGGGATGAGTCGCGTATGTCGCCGAAGAAGAGAATCACGCTCTGGGTAGCGACCTCGGGGTAGTTGTCGAAGATATAGTTGAGGGCGTCGATGGTATAGTCGAGGCCCTTGATTGGGTCGTCGATACGTGCTGCTCCGAAAAGCAGGACGTTGGGTTTCTGATAGATGTCGATCTCGGAGATGTGGCGCAGCGGGGCGGTATGGAATTTTTCTACAGGGAAGGCGTTGGGTATGGTAGTTATGTCGGCGTGATCCATCAGGGAACTCCTGCGGGCGCGCTCCTCGAGCCAGTGGCTCACTGGCACGAAGTGAATCGGCACGTCGCTGTAAAGCTGCTTTTTCTTCATCCACATGCGGTGAGAGAGATCCTCGGGGTTCCCGCCTCCTGCGAGAAACATGCAGTTGCCGCAACCGTCGTTGTTGTACTCGCACTCGTAGGCATGGTGACAGATTCCGGTAATGGACCACATGTCGTGGAGCGTCCACACGATTTTCTTGCCCATGCGGTGAAGGCGGCGGATTCCGTCGAGCGACATGAGTCCCTGGTTGATCCAGTTGAGACATACGATGTCGGCTTCCTTCACCCAGGGATGGCGGTGGATGTTGACGGCGAATTTTCCGGTCGACACCTTGAAGAGGTCGTCGCGGTTAAATCCGTTGGCAAACATGATGTCGACGCGCTCCAGCAGGAACGACAGGCCGCGCACGAAACGTGTAGACACGACGTCGACATTCCGGTTGTCGCCGGTTTTGGTGTAGACGATCATTTTCACGTCGAGTCCCTCGTTCCGCAAGGCCTGTAACAGACGGAATGTAACCACGGCGGCGCCTCCGAGGGTGTCGCTGTGGTTAACCAGTACGATTTTCTTTCCCTTCAACGATTCGGGAAGCGAGATCTGTGGGGTGGCGGATTCTGTCATTTTCGTAGTGATGAATTCTTCCTTGCCGCAGGGGCGCCGGGCCCGGGGTCGAGCGTCTCCACGGCATTGCCGACATCGACAATGGATATTGATTTCATGCGCAGGCGCGCCTGAAGATATTTTTTAAGTTCGGTAAGTTTGGCCGGCGGGAGTTTGGCCGAGTAGCGCACGAGCGCCACGTTGGCGGTGTCGAGCCGCGAGACTGCCACGTTGTTGAATATGGCGCGCGACACGGCAATATCCTCAATCTGCGGGAACAGCACCTTGATTTCCGGTCCGATAACGGCGCTGATGCTGTCGGACTGGCTGGCGAGTGAGATCACTGCCCGCAGGGAGTCGATGGTAACCTGGTGGGAGGCAATCGAAGCCTGCGCGAGTTCGTAGATATCGCGCACCGATGAGCCCTGAAGCTGTGAGGCGGTGGCGGCATTGTCGCCCTGCACTATGTTCAGCCGGGTGCCCTGCAGCCCGTAGTACTGCAGTTTGGCCGACATGGCGAGGCGGAGCGAGTCGGCCGGAAGAGCCTTTCCGAGGAGCGTCACGTCGATTTCCTTATGACCGTTGTTGTAGTCGGCCTTTGTGCTGATGACGTGGGTGTCGGGGAAACGGAACTCGCGGTTGACGAAGCGGGTGGCATTCATGGAGAACTGCGCCTGACGCATCATGTTCCAGGTGAGGTAAATGCTCGGGAGGAGGGTCAGGATGGCTATCGTATAGACAATGCGGCGTACCTTTTTCGCCCTGACGGGGTCGGTGGTCTCTACAGGCTTGTATTTCATAAGTTTCACCCCTATAAAGGTAGCGAGACAGATGAAGATGGAGTTTATGAGAAAGAGATAGAATGCACCGATAAAATAAGTCAGCTGCCACGTGGCGATTCCATAGCCGGCAGTACAGAGGGGCGGCATGAGGGCTGTGGCGATAGCCACACCGGGAATCACGTTGCCCTTGCTGCGCGAGCCGATGGCGACGATGCCTGCACCGCCGCCGAAGAAGCCGATGAGAACGTCGTAGATTGTGGGCGACGTGCGGGCAAGCAGCTCACTATGGCCTTCGCTTACGGGAGATATGAGGAAATAGACTGTTGATGCGAGTACGGAGAATCCGGCGGCCATGGCCAGATTCCGGAACGAGCGCTTGAGCAGGTCGAAGTCCTGTATGCCTACGCCGAGACCGAGGCCTATGATAGGCCCCATGAGCGGCGATATGAGCATGGCGCCGATAATCACGGCGGTGGAGTTGGTGTTGAGGCCCAGCGACGCAATGAGAATGGCTATGATAAGAATGAGGATGTTGGTTCCGCGAAATGAAACGCCTTCGCGGATTTCGGTTTCCGCCTCTGCCTGCGGCACGAGGTAGCCGTTGAGTGAGAAATAGTCGACAAATAAAGTCTTCAGATAGCTTGAAACCGGTTTCATTTTTTATAAATAATTGCAAAAATAAACATTTTTCGGGAACAACGGTCAGATAGTGCAGCAACGATAATCCTCCGAAAGCAAATTTTAACAGTTGAGCGTGATCCGGCACGCCGGCGGAGAGTCAGAGTTTTACCTCCACGGTGCCGGCATCCGGTACCGGCGACGGTCCGGAAGCGCCGGGAGCAGAATTTATGAGATGTTCAAGCTGCCCGGGGGTGAGAGGGGTGCGGTTGCCTCCGAAATGTATGGAATTCATTTCCATGGGTGTGAGGTCGGAGGCCGATTCAAGGCGTGGTTCAGGAATTGTCTTCATTTTTCGGGAGGTTTCTAAAAATCCGCAGCAATAGATTGATAAACAGCACGGCGGCGACATATACTCCTATCAGAACGAAAGTGTCGGGCCGGAGCGGGAAAGCTCCCCGGAAGTGTCCGCCGAAAAGGTAGCAGAAGAAGAGCAGCCAGAGTGTGGACTGCACACCCACGCAGAGCGTGCACCATTTGTGGGCGCGGAAGCGCTGGTACCAGATACTCCAGAAGGTGTAGGGGAGGCAGCAGACGTTGCACACCGCCAGGGAGGGCCAGATATGGGGGAACAGCAGGAGGGCGATCAACGATATGCCGAAATAGCCGAATCCGACCTCGCTCCAGCTGAAAACGCCGAAAAGTTTCGACACTTTCATGTCCATTATCGAGTCGCAGCCTCCCTCCTGAAGCACCTTACATACGCGGTCGCCGACCTTATTCTTGATTTTCAGCGACTTCTGCACGAGGAGATAGGAAAAGAACAGTCCGAGGCAGTTGAATATCGTCAGCAGCACGGTCGAGACTTCGGCATAGACGCGGCGGGTAATGAAGAAATAGCAGAACACGAAGAGCGCTGCCGCCGCGAGGAGATAGCCCGAAAGATTCTGCACAATCTCCGTCAGCCGATGGGAGGGGTAGTCGGGTTCTTCCGACTGGGGGCCGGGAAAAGCCATCAGGACTATGCCGTTGGCGGCTTTAATGAAATCCGGCAATGGCATTGTCTCCCGCTCGCCGAGCGAATCGTAGCTTACGGTACCGGTCTGCGTATCGAAGCCGTCGACAATCACAAAGATTCCGTTGCGTACCTGAGCGAGGAACGGTGGCGTGATGGAAGCAATTTCCTCAGGGTCGCCGAGCCTGACGGCACGCGACTTCACGCCATAGTCATGGAGAAGATGCGAGAAGCCGAAAAGCGACTTAAACGTCATGTTGCGGAAACGGGCATCGGAATACTCCGCTGTACAGGGCACTCCGAGAGCCTTGAGAAATCGGGTGAAAATTGTCTGCATGGCGGCTGGATCAAGAAGTAAACGACTGGATTTTCCGCAGCAGGCAGTTGCCGTCGATTTCTCCGGCGTGACGCCACACCTCTCTGCCTGCAGAATACAACACGAAAGTGGGCAACCCGTCGATTCCCTCCGCGCCACACAATCCGGCGTTGCGGTCAACGTCGAGCTGCGCCACTGCGGCGGTTCCAGCCGTAAGTTCACGAATTTCCTCAACCACAGGCATCATTCTGCGGCAGTGGGGGCACCATGTGGCAAAATACTCTACGAGCACCACCGGCATTGATGAAATCAGTTCTTTATAGTCCATAATCCGGTCATGATATATCTATCTTAACGCCGGATCACAATAAAAAGTTTGCGCCCGCACACGCGGGAAATCACTGCGCGGCGAGGGCGGCGGCGAGGGCGCGCATGGCCTCGTAATCGGCTGCTGTAGCGCGGCTGCGGATGGTGACGACATCGCCGACTACGGTCATATCCTTCATCCGGGCGAGCGCATCGTGCATGAGTTTGCCTGCGAGGGGCGCCCAGGATCCGTTTTCAATGAGCCCGACCTTGCGCCCGCGCAGATTCTTGTCGCACAGATGATGGAGAAACCCGTACATGGGAGGGAATAGCCCGGCATTGTACGTAACGGAGCACAGAAGCATCTTGCTCAGGCGGAAAGCCTCGGCCACGGCGTAGGAAACGTCGTGGCGGCAAAGATCCATCGTCACCACCTCTTTCACACCGGCCTCGCGCAGCATCGCGGCCGTGCGGCGGGCAGCCTCGGCGGTGCCGCCGTAGACCGACGCATACGCCACAAGCACACCTTCGGTCTCAGGCTCGTAGCCGCTCCATTTGTGGTAAAGATCAATGTAGTGCCGCAGGTTCTCCGACAGCATCGGGCCGTGGAGAGGAGCTATCACACGTATATCCTTGCCTGCGAGCTTTTTAAGGACAGCCCTCACGTTGGCGCCGTATTTCCCGACTATGTTGCAATAATAGCGCCGGGCCTCGTCGTCCCATGGCTCCGTGGCCGACGGAGTTGCGAAAGTACCGAAAGCGTCGGCAGAAAAGAGAACTCCCTCACCCTCGACGAATGTCATCATCACCTCGGGCCAGTGAACCATCGGCGCCATTATGAAACTCAGCGTGGTCTTGCCGAGGCAGAGAGTGTCGGCCTCCTTCACCGCCATACATTTCGCGGAAAGATTCTCGCCGGGGAAGAAATTGCCGAGCATTGCAACGGCCTTGGCCGACGCCACGATCCGGGCCTCGGGATAACGCCTCACAAATTCAAGAATGCTTCCGGAATGATCAGGTTCGAGGTGATGGACAATCAGATATTCAGGCGTTTCGCCGCGGAGCGTGTAGTCGAGATTAGCCATCCACTCGCGGCAGCGGCGCGAATCGACGGCGTCGACCACCGCCGTTTTCTCATCTGAAATCACGTAGGAATTATATGAAATCCCCTTGGTGAGAGGATATTGAGCCTCGAAAAGGTCAAGATTGTCATCGTCGGTACCGACGTATTTTACACTGGTTGAAACGTAGATCATAGTGAATCTGATTTTTGCGGTTGCAAAAATACAAAAAACATACCTTAATACTCCGGCTCTCCTAAGTTTTACGAAATTTTAATACGCCGTAAGGCATATTTTGAGTAATTTTGCAAACAATTGTAACCTTACGGGATGGCCGCGTATGTTATATTATATAATGTACACCGCACAATTTGAAGCGGCCTCCCGGCAAATGAGAAGAACTACGTTATGAACATACTTGAACTAAGCGAACAAGAGATAGTACGTCGCGGCAGTCTCGACGAGATGCGCAGCCGCGGCATCGACCCCTACCCCGCCGCCGAATACCTCGTGACCGGCTACACCGACGAAATCAAAGAGACATTCAACGACGATGCACCGCGCCGCGACGTTTCCGTAGCGGGCCGCATCATGAGCCGACGCATCATGGGCAAAGCTTCCTTCATGGAGCTTCAGGATTCGCGCGGACGCATCCAAGTGTACATTTCGCGCGACGAACTGTGTCCCGGCGACGACAAGGATCTCTACAACGTAGTGTTCAAGAAACTGCTCGACATAGGCGATTTCGTCGGGGTTGAAGGCTACGTGTTCCGCACTCAGACAGGGGAGATCTCCATCCACGCCTCCTCGCTCACCGTGCTCAGCAAGTCGCTGCGCCCGCTGCCCATAGTAAAGGTAAAAGAGGGCGTGACCTACGATGCGTTCGACGACCCCGAACTGCGCTACCGCCGCCGCTACGTGGATCTCGTAGTCAACGATGGCGTGAAAGAGATATTCATCAAGCGCAACAAGGTGTATACCTCCATGAGAGAGTATTTCAACAATGCCGGCTACATGGAAGTGGAGACCCCCATCCTCCAGTCGATTCCCGGAGGCGCCTCTGCCCGTCCGTTCATAACCCACCACAACGCGCTCGATATTCCGCTCTACCTCCGTATAGCCGACGAGCTCTACCTCAAGCGTCTGATAGTAGGCGGCTTCGAGGGAGTATACGAATTCTCCAAGAATTTCCGCAACGAGGGCATGGACCGTACCCACAATCCCGAGTTCACCTGCATGGAAATCTACGTGAGCTACAAGGACTACAACTGGATGATGACGTTTACCGAAAAGATGCTCGAAAAAATCTGCCTCGACGTAAACGGCACAACCAAAGTCCGCGTGGGCGACAATGAGATCGACTTCAAGGCACCCTATCCGCGCATAACCATGCGCGACTCCATACTCGAAAAAACCGGATTCGACATCAACGGCAAAAACGAGGAAGAACTCCGCGCCGCCGCCCGCTCCATGGGCATCGAAGTCGACGATACCATGGGCAAGGGCAAGCTCATCGACGAGATTTTCGGCGAGAAGTGCGAGGGCACCTACATCCAGCCCACGTTCATCACCGACTACCCCATCGAAATGTCGCCGCTTACCAAGCGCCACCGCAACAATCCCGAGCTTACCGAGCGCTTCGAGCTCATGGTCAACGGCAAGGAGCTTGCCAACGCCTACTCGGAACTCAACGACCCCATCGACCAGTACGAACGCTTTGTAGAGCAGATGCGTCTGGGCGAGAAAGGCGACGACGAGGCCATGATCATTGACCACGACTTTATCCGCGCGCTCGAATACGGCATGCCCCCTACCTCGGGAATGGGCATCGGCATGGACCGCCTCGTGATGCTCATGACCGGACAGACCACCATCCAGGAAGTGCTCTTCTTCCCGCAGATGCGCCCTGAAAAGGTGCAGCGCCGCGACAAGGAGGAAGCCTTTGCGGCCATAGGCGTTCCCTCCGAATGGGTGGCACCGCTCTACAAGGCAGGCATTCTCACCGTTGAGCAGCTCGGCGCCGTGGCCGCTCCCGGGAAACTCTTTCAGGATCTTCTCGGAATCAACAAGAAATACAAACTCGGATTCAAGAATCCCACGGTAGAAGAAATCACGGCATGGGTGGCGGCAGCCGCTCCCGCTCAGTCTGCCGAATAAATCCGGCACCGTAATGGACAAATTCAACAAGATAGCCGTAATGGGCGGCGGCAGCTGGGCCACGGCTCTCGCCAAGCTGTTGCTCCACAACTGCGACTCCATATTATGGTATATGAGGCGCGACGACCGCATCGAGGACTTCAGGCGCCTGCACCACAACCCCGCGTATCTGACCGACGTGGAGTTCGACATCAGCCGCATCGAGTTTTCGAGCGACATAAACTACGTGTGCAGTCAGGCCGATACCCTGCTGCTCGTAATGCCGTCGCCCTACTTCCGCACCCACGTCGACAAAATCACCGTCGACATCAGCGGCAAGACCATCGTCTCGGCAGTGAAAGGCATAGTGCCCGGTGTCAACGAGATAATCTCCGACTACATGGTGAGCCATTTCAGCACCGACCCCTCGCGCATCATAGTCGTATCGGGGCCGTGCCATGCCGAAGAGGTGGCTCTCGGACGTCCGAGCTTCCTCACCGTGGGCTGCCACGACATCGCCAATGCCGAAGCCTTCGGCCAGAAACTCACCGGAAAAGCTACCCGCACGATAACGTCGAGCGACGTGGAGGGAATCGAATATGCCGCCGTGCTGAAAAATGTCTACTCCATAGCCGCCGGAATCGTGCACGGCATGAAAGGGGGCGACAATTTCCTGGCAATGCTCATAAGCAACGCCATCCGCGAAATGGAACGCTTTGTAGACACCGTCTGCCCGCGCCCGCGCTGTATCTGCGACTCCGTTTATCTCGGCGATCTGCTCGTGACGGCTTACTCGCGCTTCTCGCGCAACCACAACTTCGGTTCTATCATAGGCAAGGGCTACTCTGTGGCCACCGCCCGTATGGAGATGGAGCAGACCGCCGAAGGTTACTACGGCACCAAATGCATCCATGAAATCAACAAACTCCACGGCGTTGCGATGCCGATTCTCGACGCCGTCTACGACATCCTCTACCGCCGGGCCAAGGCAGAAAGAGCCATCCGCGCTCTCGCCGACACTTTCATCTGATTTTTCTTCAAAACTCAATAAAACAATGAAATCTATCTCGCTTGACATCAAAGACGTGTTCTCAACCGTCGCTCCGCAGCAGATCAGCGCGCTCGACGACAGCGCCGCTGAAGCTCTCGACAAAGTCATGAACGGAACCGGCGAAGGCTCTGACTTTCTCGGATGGGTCAATCTTCCCACCGACACCACCGACGCCCTCCTCGACGACATCATCGCTACCGCAGAGCAGCTCCGCGCCGACTGCGACACCGTGGTGGCCATCGGCATAGGCGGAAGCTACCTCGGGGCCAAGGCTGTGGTCGAGGCTCTCTCCAACAGCTTCGCTTCGCTCCGTCCGGGCATGAAAGGTGACCCCAAACTCCTTTTCGCCGGCCAGAACATTGGCGAAGATTACCTCTTCGAACTTCAGGACTACCTCAAGGACAAGCGTTTCGGCATAATCGTAATCTCCAAATCGGGCACAACTACCGAACCCGCTATCGCCTTCCGCCTGCTCAAGGAGCAGCTCGAGCACCAGCTCGGCAAAGAGGAGGCCCGCAAACGCATAGTAGCCATCACCGACGCAAAGCGCGGCGCACTCCGCACACTCGCAACCGAAGAAGGCTACAAGACATTCGTGATTGCCGACAACGTTGGCGGCCGTTTCTCAGTTCTCACCCCTGTGGGACTTCTGCCCATTGCAGTAGCAGGTTTCGACATCCGCGCCCTTATCGACGGAGCAGCCGAAATGGAGAAAGCCACCCTCGGCGCCGACCCCGCATCCAACGCCGCGATGCTCTACGCCGAGACCCGCAACGCCCTCTCCCGCGCCGGCAAAAAGATTGAAATTCTCGTAAACTACAACCCCAAGCTCCACTTCTTCGGAGAATGGTGGAAACAGCTCTACGGCGAAAGCGAAGGCAAGGATCACAAAGGCATATTCCCCGCGGCCGTCGACAACTCCACCGATCTCCATTCCATGGGCCAGTGGATCCAGGACGGCGAACGCATAATCTTCGAAACCGTTCTCTCCGTTGAAGAAAGCGAGCATGAAAAAGAGATACCCGCCGACGACGCCAACCTCGACGGCCTCAACTATATAGCCGGACTGCGGGTTGACCAGGTAAACAAGATGGCCGAACTCGGAACCCGTCTGGCCCACGTTGACGGCGGAGTGCCCAACATGCGCATCACCGTTCCCGCTCTCGAGGAAAAATATCTCGGCCAGCTCATCTACTTCTTCGAGAAGGCCTGCGGCATCAGCGGCTACCTGCTCGGCGTGAACCCCTTCAACCAGCCCGGCGTTGAAGCCTACAAGCGCAATATGTTCGCACTGCTCGCCAAGCCCGGCTACGAGAAAGAAACCGAGGCCATCAAGGCGCGTCTGGAGAGCAAATAATTCCGCACTCTGTCTCCTTGATATGACGCCGGGGAGCATGTTTATGAAAAAAATTTAGTTAAATTTACAATAAACTTTGTCCCCCGTCGTTATACAGTTGAGAAAATAAATTTAATAGTTGTTTTATAGATAATTGTGTATTTGAAGCAATGGGATAGTCGTGAGACTGTCCCTTTGTTTGTTTTTACGGGCGCCCCGGCTATCGCCGTTGCTTAGCATAGCGAAGCGGAGCAATGCTGTTTTACTTAAGCCCGAAGCAGAATACAAATTGCCGGCGAGCACCGCCAATAGCGGCATTGCAATAATGCCATAAGCAATTCTTAATCAAAGTATTGCAGTAGGGGCGCTATACTTAGTGCCCGCAGAGTCATGGCATTTTCTTTCAGCATCATATTGTTCCGGATTGGATATGCTTTTGATTCTGCGGGCGCTAAATATAGCGCCCCTACTGATTTTCAGCACTTTATCTGTGTTATATATTTCTTGTAATTCCGATTTTTTCGAAGCCGAAGTAGGCCGCACCGGGGTTGCAACTGTGCTGGATTCGCCACTTTTGAAAGCGAAATTGCACAATTAAAAGAATTTTGCTAAATTTGCAGGTCACTGGCAAATAATTCATCATGAAATATATAAAATCATTCTTTCTCTCCGCAGCGGCAGCGTTGTTTCCCGCCGTTTCTTTCGCAGTTCCGGCCAAGCCGGGCATAGTGTCCGCCGAGCAGCCCGACGGTTCCACAATCGACGTCCGCATTACAGGCGACGAGCGCGGTCACACCATATTTTCCGCCGACGGCTATCTGCTCATAGCCAATTCCGACGGCTATTTCTACGCCACTCAGGATGCCGAGGGCAAGACCGTGAATTCCGGCGTCCGCGCTGTAAACGCCGACCGCCGCAGCCCTGAGACTGTGAAATTCCTTTCGGGACTTGACCGCGAGTCAATGCGCCGGGCAGCCATCAGCCGTCTGGGCGTCACCCGCCGCGAAGCCGCCAAGGCCAAAGCGGCAAAAGCAGCGGCAAAGGTGCCCGCCACCATGCTTACAAACAACTTCCCCTCCACCGGTCATCAGAAGGCAGTGGTAATTCTCGTCCAATATAAAGACCTGGACTTCAAGCTCAACGACCCCTACGACTACTTCTCGAAAATGCTCAACGAGGAGGGCTTCAGCCAGTACGGAGGCACCGGCTGTGCCCGCGAATATTTCAACCTCTGCTCCGGCGGCAAGTTCGATCCCGAGTTCGACGTATACGGCCCCGTCACGCTGTCGAGAAACATGTCGTATTACGGCGCCAACGACGTTTACGGCAACGACCTTCATCCCGAGGAGATGGTAATCGAGGCGTGCCAGCAGCTCGACGGCGAAGTGGATTTCAGTCAGTATGACCGCGACGGCGACGGCGTTATCGACAACGTGTTCGTAATCTACGCCGGCAGAGGCGAGGCTTCGGGCGGCAGCAAGAACACCGTGTGGCCCCACGCCTACAATATTTACGGAGCTCTCAAAAAGACCTTCTACTTCGACGGCGTGCTCCTCGACCACTACGGATGCACCAACGAGTGGCTTCAGAGCGGGCCTGACGGAGTGGGCACGTTTATCCACGAGTTTTCCCACGTGATGGGCCTCCCCGACCTCTACGACACCACCTACGAGACCGACAACTTCACCCCCTGCGAGTGGAGCGCACTCGACGTCGGCCCTTACAACAACAACGGCCGCACACCCCCGCTCTACAGCGCCTTCGAGCGCATGTCGATGGGCTGGATAACCCCCATGCCCATCACTTCGGCAGGCGAAATCAACCTTCTGCCCATTTCTTCCGACCTCGCTTACTACATTCCTACCGCAAAGGCCAATGAATTTTTCCTCGTTGAGAACCGCCAGAACGAGTCGTGGGACAAGTACCTTCCCGGTCACGGCATGCTCGTTTGGCATGTAGATTATAACGCAACAGTATGGCAGCGCAATGCCGTGAACGACACCGACGGCCATCCCCGTGTACATATCGAGGCCGCAGGCGGCGCTCACTTCGACCAGGCGTACTACGGCTCCGCCACCGATCCCTTCCCGGGCGCCGGGAATAAGACCTCGTTTACCGACGACACCACTCCGTCGATGAAATCGTGGAGCAACAAACGCCAGGAAACCCCTCTCACAAACATCAAGGAAAACGACCTGATTGTTTCGTTCACCGTTAAAGGCGGCCCCTCCGACCTTGCCGCAGCGCCCGAGGCTCTCGACGCAAAAGAGATAGCCGGCACCCGCTTCACCGCCTGCTGGAAGCCGGTGGAGAACGCAACAGCCTACACGGTCACACTCTCCGACGACAATTCAATGTTCCCGAAATATTTCCACGTTGACGGCTCCGATGCCTCCTCGCTCGAAATTACCGGACTGACTCCCGAAACATACTATTATTACAGCGTAATGGCCCGCTCGGAATCGTCGTCGACTCCGCTTTCCAACGAAATCGAGGTGCTTACTACCGAAGCCACCCTCTCCGACCTTGCCATGACCGCCGCCGAGGCAACCGACGTAACCGCCACCTCTTTCACGGCCAACTGGCAGCTCGAGCCTCTTGCCAACGACTATATAATCACCGTGAGCGAGTTCACCCCCGCATCGGCATTCTCCACCACAGCATCCTTCGGCGGCAAGCTCCCCGAGGGATGGTCGAGCACAAGCGAGACATTCGGCAAAAGCGGCACTCTTTCCGGCATACAGCTCTCTCCCGACCGCAACGTGCTCACGTCGCCGGTCTACGAAGCCGGTATCACGGCAGCATCGTTCAAGCACTACCCCATGGCATCGTCGGCCATCAACAATGAAATAGAGATTTCGTTCCTCGTCGGCGACAAGTGGGTGGATTCCGACCAGAAAGATTACCCCAACATCGGCGTAAAGACCTGCACCGTCCGCAACATACCCGAAGAATGCAAGGCTATCCGCATCACCTACAATGCCACGGTCAAGGCCGACATTCTCGTGGGCGAGTTCGCAATCAGCGGCGGCTCAGACAAGGAATACTCTGCTCCGCTGAGCGGCTACACCGACCTCCATACCGGCAACGTCGGCTCCATCTCCGTGAAAGGGCTCAAACCCGGCACCGTCTACGTATATACCGTAAAGGCGACCGACGGTGAGGCCGTAACCGCACCTTCGGAAACCATCCGGGTGAAGACCCTGGAGGAATCAGCCATAGACGAAATAACCGACGGTGCCACCGAGCGCATCATTCCTGTTCCCGGCGGTGTGGAAGTAACCGGCAATGTCCGCGTCGACATCTTCAACGCCACCGGCGCTCACCTCTACAGCGGGCCTGCCGGATACATCTCTCTCTCCGTCGGATTCTACATTGTCCGCATACCCGGTTCCACCGTCAAAATATCAGTGAGATAATATATGGGAAAACTCAAGAAAATCGTAAGGTTTCTGCTCGATCTCCCGAAAACCCTCTATTTCAACTTCCATTATCTCCCTTTTGCGCAGGCCGTAAGGCTCCCGATTTGGCTCCATAATGCCAAGCTCGTGAATACCAGCGGTTTAGTAGAAATATCGGGGGGGGGTAAAATGCGGTATGATCCGGCTCGGGCACTTTAGTGTCCCCCTCTATCCCAACGACGGCATAATGTGGGAAAACCGCGGAAAGGTAACTTTCTGCGGAAACGCCTCCATCGGCAACAGCTCGAAGATTTGCGTGGGCGACCGCGGACACCTTGTTTTCGGCGTGAATTTCGGTGCATCCGCCGCATTGAAATGCATCTGCTACAACAAAGTAAGTTTCGGAACAGACGTGCTCATCGGATGGGACTGCCTTGTCTCCGACAACGATTTCCATACCATCTTCGTCGACGGCAAACGATCCAAAGGCTTCGGCGAAATCCGAATCGGCGCCAACAACTGGATAGCCATGCAGTCGCTCATACTGAAAGGCGCGGCCACACCGGCGTATTGCGTTCTGTCGTCGCGCACACTGCTCAACAAGGATTTCACCTCCGAAGGCGAGCGCATCCTGCTTGCAGGACAGCCCGCAAGGGTAGTCCGCCGCAACGTCTACCACGAACGCCACGACGACAAAATTGACTATTCGGTGCAATAATTCCACTATGGATCAACCAATTGCCCCAGGACGACTAACAAT
>ERZ1673743.813-NODE-813-length-41354-cov-83.415797_pt1 | contig 41354 bp, 37 predicted proteins | sample MGYA00580197_ERZ1673743 | MGnify/ENA primary metagenome ERZ1673743 (study PRJEB41218, sample SAMN15661795) | gut metagenome | host: Homo sapiens | place: Canada: London | collected 2015-08-20/2019-03-30 | study: EMG produced TPA metagenomics assembly of...
ATGATGAAAACGGGAATCAGCTCTTTCCCAAAATGGTTGTTGACCGTGAGACCGGATTTGAGAAACCGACCGGTGAGGTATATGCCGATGCTGCCATGACCCGTCGTGTTGAGCCGGCTTATTGGCTGGGCAAGTATTCCGATATGCCCCATGTACTGTCATTTCTGAATGAGGATTATCAGACAATCTTTGATGTCCTCAAGACTGACAATGAGGTGTTACCGCTTCTCGGTCCTTTCCAGACTGCATTGAAAAACAAAGCTATGGAACAGTTGGAAGGTATGATAGGCACGCTCCGTGTCTATACATCTCGACTTGCGACCAAGGAATCCTACTGGATATTCCATAAGGACGGTGATGATTTTGACCTCAAGGTGAGTGATCCTGCTAATCCGTCCTATCTTCTGATTGCCAACGACCCTGAGATGGAGAGCATCATCGGAGCGTTGAACGCTCTGATTCTTAACCGTCTCGTTACCCGTGTCAATACAGGACAAGGCAAGAATATCCCGGTATCTATCATCGTCGATGAGTTGCCGACTCTGTATTTCCATAAGATTGACCGTCTTATCGGTACGGCCCGAAGCAACAAAGTTTCGGTCGCACTCGGCTTTCAGGAGCTGCCGCAGTTGGAGGCTGACTATGGCAAGACAGGTATGCAGAAAATCATTACGACTGTCGGTAATGTTGTCAGTGGTTCCGCCAGAGCCAAGGAGACTCTTGAATGGCTTTCAAGCGATATCTTCGGCAAGGTTGTTCAGCTGAAAAAAGGTGTCACCATAGACCGTGACCGCACCTCCATTAACCTCAATGAGAACATGGATAGCCTTGTTCCGGCTTCCAAAATCTCCGACCTGCCTACCGGCTGGATCTGCGGACAGGTGGCACGAGACTTCGTGAAAACGAAGACCGGGATGCGAGACAGCATCAATATCCAGGAAGCAGAGGAGTTCAAGACCTCGAAGTTCTACTGTAAGACTGACTTCGACATGGAGGAGATCGCAAAAGAGGAAGCCGGCTATGTCCCACTCCCCAGGTTCTACTCTTTTCCTTCACGCGAAGCTCGTGAACGAGTCCTGTATTCAAACTTCCTCCGGGTGAACCAAGACATTAAGGATATGATTAAGGAGATTCAACAATATCGCGTGAAGAAATAACAACCGACTATTATCCAATAGTTTTAACTTTACTCCAAGGAGCATAGCCGTCTTGGTTATGCTCCTTGCTCTATCTCAACAATAACAACATAAAGAACAATGGCTTCGATAAAAGTAAAGTTCCGCCCCTCGACTGTCGCTGACCACGAGGGCACAATCTACTATCAGATTATCCACGAGAGGAAGGTGCGACAGCTTCTGACCGAATACAAAGTTTTCCCAATCGAGTGGGACGAAAGTCGCTCTATGGTTACGTCCACTCAGAAAAGTGAGCGTAAATCGTTCATTCTCTCAATCCGTGAGCGTATCCGCTGGGACATTGAGCGATTGACGAAGATTGACCGCAAACTGGATGCCAACGGTCTGATATACACGGCTGACGATGTAATCGACGAGTTCAACCGCTATGCGCATGAATACTCCCTGTTCAACTTCATGGAGAGCATCATCGCTAAGCTGAAACATAACGGCAAGATCCGCACCTCCGAGACGTATAGGTCCACCCTCAACAGCTTCAAGAAGTTCCGGAATGACGAGGATATAATGCTCGACTGCATTACCTCGGAAACAATGGAGGCGTATGAGGCATGGCACAAGAATCGAGGCGTCGCCCCCAATACCATCTCTTTCTACACCCGCATTCTCAGGGCCGTCTATAACCGTGCGGTCGAGGACGACATCATCGAGAACCGCAATCCGTTTCGTCATGTCTATACCGGCGTTGACAAGACTGTCAAACGTGCGCTTCCCCTTGCTGTCATCAAAAAAATTAAGGCACTGGACTTGTCTCTGACTCCGGCACTTGACTATGCCCGCGATATGTTCCTGATGAGCTTTTATCTCAGAGGCATGAGCTTCATCGACATGGCTTACCTGAAAAAGTCAGACCTCAAAAACGGTTATATAACCTATCGTCGCCGCAAGACCGGCCAGCAACTAATAATCGAATGGACCAAGGAGATGCAGATGATGCTCGACAAGTATCCTGAGAACAAAAGTGACTACCTGCTTCCGGTTATCCGTAATCCCGGTACTAACGAGCGATGCACCTACCGCAACACCGGCTACAACATCAATCACAGTTTGAAACGTATTGCCGGGAAGGTCGGAGTAACAATTCCTCTGACCCTCTATGTTGCCCGCCATAGTTGGGCTTCTGCCGCCAAAGCCAAAGGTATTCCATTATCCGTAATCTCCGAGGGTATGGGCCACGACAGCGAGGCAACCACTCAAATCTATCTCGCCAGCCTCGACACCTCCGTCGTTGACAAAGCCAACTCCCTAATTCTAAAAAGCCTTTAATCTAAGCCTCAGTTTCCACCTCGGAAATTGAGGCCAATTTGTTTAGTAGCTATCCAACTCTCTAAATAAGAGAGGCTTACTCAATATGCAAAGTTAGCAATTATTCTGCAAATAAGCACTCTTGATTCCAAAAATTATAGGGAGCCGCTGGTATTTTCGAGGAATTCACTAAGTTGTTTAGGGAATTGAGTCTAATAATAGTCGCAGACAGCTGAACAGATTATGATTACATGGCATCCAATTCTCTTATTTAGAGAGACTCAAGCAATCAATCACATGAAGACAAAGGAAACCTTGAAATCTCAAATAAATCAACGCTCCTTTTTAGAAGGAGGGAAGATAATGCGCTCGTTGTTGAGCAACTGTCCAAATCTCTTGGATAGAGAGCCTTAACCAAATACAAAGTTACAAATATATTCTGAAACACATGGCTTAAATTCGGATATATTTGATCAATCAATCTAAAAACAAGAATCTTGTTTAGTATTTTTTCATAGCAACCAGCATGAAATCCTTGAATTTCAACTTGATGATTGCATTCCAAATCTCTATCCAAGAGAGTATTATAGCCGAGTTGAAACCTTGCAACCTTATGAAGTGATACCATGTGCCAAATCCTTAAAACATTTTAGAACCCGGACGAGTGGCATAATCCTGTCGTAATTTTGCAATAACAAATAAACAACATAACAAACTGATTATGGCAATAAATCTTCAAAAAGGACAACGCATTGGAATAGGCTTACAGAAAGTCGGCGTTGGATTGGGATGGGATCCCAATGAAAGCACGGGGTATGATTTCGACTTAGACGCATCTGCGTTTATGCTCGGAGAAAACAAGAAGCTTCCCGCAGACGAGTTCTTCGTGTTCTACAACAATCAGAAATCTCCTGATGGAGCAGTTGAGTCTTCGGGAGATGACCTCACTGGTGGAAACAGTGATGGTGGTGATGATGAAACTTTGACGGTTGACCTGTCAAAAGTTGATCCCCGTGTGACTGAAATACTGTTCACTGCAACTATCCACGATGCTGAGAACCGTCGCCAAAACTTCGGCCAAGTTCGGAATAGCTATATCCGCATTTATAATGCGATTACAAATGAAGAAATAGCAAAATACGATCTCGATGAAGACTTCTCCATCGAAACTGCTGTCGAGTTCGGCCGTCTATATCGTCGTAATGGCGAATGGAAGTTCGAGGCTATTGGCAATGGTTACAAAGGCGGGTTAGAACATTTCGTTAATAAATACGCTTACTAAGAAATATCATGGCAATACGCATTCAAAAAGGAGGCTCGACTGAAATCAAGTTGGAGAAATTCTCTGTAGGCTTAGGTTGGCAGGTGCGAGAAGATGCCTCAGCAAAGGATGACTTTGACCTTGATGTGTCGGCCTTTATGGTGGATGCGTCTGGCAAGATTCCGACTGACGATTATCTCGTATTCTACAATTCCGAGAAACGTCTTCGCGCTGACGAAAATGGGAAACTCTTGACTCCAGTTAAAATTGTTCCGTACACTGAATGGAGGAGCAATGATGATATGAGGGCTCAGTCTCGACCTGTGGATCCTGAAATATCTGTGATTGGGTCGATTGATAATGAGGAAGGTGATGATGATGGCGATGCAGAAACAATCGATATGGAATTATCGAAAGTACGTTCTGATATTGAGAAAATTATTATCTGTGTCAGCATCTATGATGCCAAGAATCGTCGTCAAAATTTTGGTCAGGTAGATAATGCCTATGTCCGGATTTATTCTGATGGTCATGAAAACTTGGGCCAAGAGGAAATCATATATGACCTCACCGAAGACTTTTCTACATGTGCATCGGTTGAGTTCGTGCAATTATACCGTCATAATGGCTCATGGAAGGTAAAAGCCCTTGGTGTGGGACATCATGGCGAATTTGATGAACTGGTCACAAAATTCACGTAATTATGGCTATAGAACTCAAAAAAGGAGGAGATACCCACCGCATTGACCTGACAAAACGTACCGGGTCAAATCTCAATGGCGAGATCACAATCAATCTTGATTGGAGTGATGGGAAAAGTGGCTTTCTTGGGATGTTTAAGAATGCCATAGACCTTGACCTCGGATGCTTCTATCAGATGCGGGACGGCTCAAAAATGCTCATAGATGGTGTCCAGTTCTCGCACGGCAGAGGCGGGAATAGAGACCAGCAAACTCGACAAGGTTGTTATACCAAACCTCCCTATATCTGGCACTACGGCGATGTCCGCACCGGCGGTTCCGGTGAAACTATTTCTGTGAATCCGGCTGGAGTTAATGACATTAAACGCATCATTGTGTACACCTTTATCTATGATGGTGTGGCACGTTGGGCGGAAACCGATGCTGTTGTTAAAGTAACTGTTCCGGGAGTCGAAACGGTTGAAGTAAAAATGGGCCAGCAGAATACTGATAAAAAGTTTTGTGCAATCGCCCAATTAGACTTCAATGGTGACAACTCAATAACTGTGAAGAAACTCGTCACTTTCCATAATGGGCACAAAGACTGTGACCAGGCATATGGATGGGGGTTCAATTATTCACCAGGTTCAAAAGACTAAATTCCCCAAGAATATGGCAATACGATTAGAAAAAGGTCAGAGAATCAACCTTGAAAAAAACAATGGTTCTAAGCTCACTCAGTTCTGCGTAGGCTGTAACTGGGGTGCTGTAACAAAAAAGGCCTTCTTTGGTCTGTCTTCATCTGTTGTAGATGTAGATTTAGACCTCAGCTGCTTACTGTTCGATGCGGAAGGCAAGCCAATAGATCACATTTATTCTCCTCTCTATCGTTTTGGAGACAGGAATGTTGGGTTGCCCAATGGCAAACTCGACACATTTGACCGGGCTCTTCATCACACGGGAGATGACCTTACTGGTGATACCGGCGGTGATGATGGTCTCGACAATGAGATTATCACTGTTGATCTCAACAGGATAAATCCCAATGTCAACTCAATCGTCTTTTTCCTCAATATATACAATAACGAGGATTACTCTGGCGATTTCTCTGGAATTCCCTATGCGTACATACGTATGTATGAAGGTACTCCCACAAAAGTAAAAGAGGTTTTCGCTCAGTATGATGTCTCCACTAAAACAGACTGTGTAGGAATGCGTGGCCTCATTCTCGGCAAACTCTATCGCCGCAACGGAGAATGGAAATTCAACGCTATCGGTGATGCTTTCCCCGACAAATCAATTGTCAACACCATCGCCCGCGTCATAAAAGATTATTCACGTTAACACTTCCCCATATGAGAAGACTACCAGTATATATTCTTCTTGACACCTCCGGCTCCATGTATGGTGAGCCGATTGAAGCCGTAAAGAACGGCGTTCAAGTTCTGGTGTCCACATTGCGTAGTGACCCCTACGCTCTCGAAACCGCGTATTTGAGTGTCATTACATTCAATAGCACAGCCCAGCAGGATGTTCCTCTTACGGAACTTGCTTCATTCCAACAGCCATCACTTACCGCAAGTGGATGTACCGCGCTTGGAGGTGCTTTGTCTCTCCTTGCACAAAAAGCAGATGCGGAAGTAACCAAAACTACAGCAGAGCAAAAGGGAGATTGGAAACCACTCGTATTCATCATGACCGATGGTGAACCGACCGACGATCTCCAAAAAGGGCTGGCTGAGTTCAACAAACGTAAGTGGGGTGTCGTTGTTGCGTGTGCAGCCGGTCAGGGCGCAAACACGGATACACTCAAAAAAATCACAGAATGCGTTGTCCAACTTGACACGGCAGACAGTGCGACCATAAAATCGTTCTTCAAATGGGTTTCCGCCTCTATCAGCACAAGCTCAATGAAGGTTGAAGACGGTTTCGGCGAAGTCACAGGTCTTAGCGAACTTCCGCCGCCACCGCCCGAGGTAAATATTGTAGTATAATCGACTAACAAATATACGAGGGGTGGTTTGGTTAGAATGAATCACCCCTCGCTACAAATGACTATGAGGCGACTACCAGTATATATACTCATTGACACTTCCGGCTCCATGAAAGGAGAACCTATCGAGTCGGTAAAGGTCGGTCTTGAAGCTATGGTATCAAGTCTTCGACAAGATCCTTTTGCTTTAGAATCGGCATGTATAAGTATCATCACTTATGACCGGGATGTGAAGTGTTTGGTACCTCTTACACCTTTAGAAGATTTACAGCTTCCGGAAATCACGACACCAGAGTCTGGACCCACTCATACTGGCGCAGCATTGAAAATGTTGTGTGAACAAGTGGATAAAGAAGTACACCTGAGTACAAAAGAGCAAAAAGGAGATTGGATGCCGCTGCTTTTTCTTATGACAGATGGGAAACCTGCGGATATTCAACTTTACAATCAAATAATCCCAGAAGTAAAGAAAAGAAAATTTGCGAATATTGTGGCATGTGCTGCTGGAATGAGGGCAAAGACAGAACCACTGAAACTGCTAACTGACAATGTCTACACATTGGATACTCTGGACAGTGCCACATTCAAGCAATTCTTCAAATGGGTGACTGGGGTCATTAACGAAGGCAGCAAGAGTGTAAGTTCAACGGATGATATGACGTTACCACCTCCTCCCGAAGAAGTGAATCTAATTGTATAGGATATGAACTGCAAGCTCGTTGGAAATTTTGTTCAGCATCTGGAGGTTATGTTATCTCCGGGAGAGGACTTCTATGCTGAAAAAGGGTCTCTCATTTATCTTGAAAATGGGATAGAAAAGGAACTGAGTTTTAACGGGTCCGGATTGGGAAGGCTAATAGGTGCCAAACTCTCCGGTGAATCGCTTTTCATCATACGACTGTACAATATCAGTAATCAGCCAAAGAAAATTGTTATTGGCAGCCATTATGGTCTTCATCCTGTAAAAATAACAGGAGAAACTATGATTTGTCATAGAGGTGTCTATGTGGCGTCAAATAATAAGGTAGATGTTAGCACAAAAATCTCCATAACCGGTTTGGTTGGCGGGATGGGGTTGCTGCTTCAAAAGATTTCTGGCAATTCTACAGTTTTTCTTGACACAAAAGGTACACCAATCTCAATAAATTTGCGTCCGGGAGAAACGATAGAAGTTGATGAAGACCACATTATAGCTTTACACTCCATTAGCGAAAATCAAATGTCTTCTAATTGGTCTCTTGGCAATCTCTTAGGTGGCGAAGGGCTAAGTATGTTGAAAATAACGGGTCCGGGACAGGTTTATCTTTCTCCAGGCACTTTTTACCAACAAGCAAACCAATAATTATCACGATGCGAAGATTACCGATATATTTCGTCATAGACGTATCAGAGTCGATGGTCGGCGAGCCCATCGAACAAGTACAGAAAGGAATGCGTGACATAATTCAGGAGTTACGCACTGATCCTTATGCTTTAGAAACCGCGTGGGCCTCAGTAATAGCCTATGCTGGAAAAGCTCAGACCCTGACCCCACTCACAGAGTTGTTCAAGTTTTATCCACCAGTAATTCCCATTGGCGGAGGTACTTCATTAGGAGCTGCATTGGATTATCTAATGAGGGATATTGATACCAATATTGTAAAAACGACAGCAGAACAAAAAGGAGACTGGAAACCAATCATTTTCCTTTTTACCGACGGCACCCCAACGGACGATCCGACAAAGGCAATCCAGCGATGGAATGAAAAATATCGTAGCCGTACTCAGATGGTTGTGATTTCAATCGGGGATAATATTGATCCTCTGTTATTCGGTCAATTAACAGGAGAAATCATACGCTTTAATCCTTCAGACTCTCTATCCTACAAATATTTTTTCAAGTGGGTGACTGACTCGATAAAAACGACAAGTATGTCCATTACCGACTATAACGACGACGAAATAAAACTTGCACCTATAGATGGTATCAATCTTGAAAAAGTTGATCCCAATAAGCAACTCAAAGTTGATGAGAATTTCGCCGTTCTTGTAGGCAAATGTCAGACTACAGGAAAAAAGTATCTCATAAAATACGCAAAGCGTTCTCATAAGCTTGAAGGGCTTGAGATGTTTAATGCCACTGACTTCAAACTCGTTGGAGCGTATCCTATTGATGGAGAAGCCTACGACAAACTGTCAGATGGTAAAAATACAAATCGGAAAATCAATTCTATGGAACTTGTCGGGGCACCGACATGTCCTTGCTGTGGTAATCAGTTTGGACTTGTTACGTGTGAATGTGGCAATGTATTCTGCGTAGGAGAGAGTCCGGTTAACAAATGTCCCTGGTGTGGCATGGAAGGAACTCTCGGAACCGTAGAGGGTGGTATTGACATATCCAGAACAAGAGGATAAACCATGAAACGAGAAGAAAGAATCATACGCCGTATCCGTACTATTGTTGACGATGGACGGACACTCGTAATTGAGGTACTTAATAGCGTGGGAGTAACTCCATCAAAAAGTCAGATTGACGATTTTCAGGCATGGCGTATCAAAGATGAATGGAAACGCTACCAAGAGGAACGTATGAACAACTATGTAATAGAACAAAATAATCTCAATGACTATTCTATGTCTTTTCCAAACGGCAAGAAGGGAGAAGATTATAATCGGTCTATCCAGTTCGATGCGCCCAAATACGATGATGTTTGGGTAGAGAATCTTGACCCGACCGGATTAAAAGAAACAATAGATTTTGAGAGCGGCTCGATTACTTTATCTGGTGTACCCGCAGAGGCTAAAGATTTCGAGTTCAAAATATGCTTCAAACTCAAAGGGTGGCAACATGGAGACCCAATTCTCGAAAAGAAATTCAGCATAGCTTTCAATCCCGACCCGAGAGATTTATGGGTGTCAAAACCTGTGCCTGACAATATACAGTACCCCAAAAAAGACGAAGATTGTAACTATGTTCTTGTACCGGAATTTGAGGGTTTGCCTCAAAAAGACATAGTAGTTGCAAGTAAACGAGGAAGAAGTCATGCTCAGGAAGGGAAGCCGAGAGATGACGATTTCCGAGTTAGTTTCAATCCTCAGAACGGTTGGTATATACTTGCCGTTGCTGATGGAGCAGGCTCTGCTAAATACTCAAGAGAGGGTTCAAGGGTCGCTTGCGAAACAGTGGAAACCTACTGCAAAGAGCGTCTTGCGGAACAAGGTGAGGCTTTTGAGCAAGCCGTAAGAGCCTATGCTGAAGATAAGTCCCAAGAAAATCTTAAGCCAGTCATCGAGAAAATTCATGAAATACTCTTTAAGGCCGCAACTGAAGGGTACAAGGCAATATCAAAGAAAGTTGAGGATTGCCAAGGCTCCGCAGTAATTAAAGATTTTTCGACAACATTGCTTCTGGCTGTTTGTCGCAAATTCAGTTTTGGCTGGTTTATAGCATCGTTTGGAGTTGGAGACGGTGCAATCGCTATTTATGACAAGGATGCAGATGGTATTAAACTGCTAAACGAGCCGGATGGCGGCGAATATGCAGGACAGACTCGCTTCCTGACAATGGAATCCATTTTCAGAGACAGAACTCGCATAAAGATGTCTATTGTCCCAGACTTCACCGCTTTAATGCTGATGACAGACGGCATAAGCGATCCATTCTTTGAGACAGATTCCAATCTCGCTAAGAAAGAAAAATGGGATGCCCTTTGGGAGGATCTCTCTAAGGAGGTTGAGTTCACAGATGACAATGAACAATCCCAGTATCAATTATTAAAGTGGTTGGATTTCTGGAGTCCCGGCAATCATGATGACCGCACGATTGCCATATTATATTAACAATACAAATATTCGATATGGCAGACGTAATTAAAGTCAAGGCCTCAGATGGTTCGACTGTAGAGTTTTTTAACGAAATCTCTGCACAGGGCGGCATGAAGGATATGTATTGGTGCCCCGGCAAGAAAGAGGTGGTACTGTTCTTCAGAGAGAAAATAGATGCTCAATCCAAAGACAGGTTGAATAACATCGTTGGATTGTACTATGAAAGGATATTCAAACAAGTCGGAGGCGAGTATTGGAAGAATCTCTTTTGTTGGCCAACGAAATTAGTAGAATGGAATGGGAAAATAGGAATTGTTTGTCCCGCATATCATGCTCACTTCTTCTTTGCTGACGGTCCATTCAAAGGTAAGGAGAAAAACGGGAAATGGTTTGCTTCTGCAAAGCTCCGGAACCGTCATCTTCGTCCACAAGACAAAGGAACATGGCTAAGCCATTTTCATATGCTGATAAAGATTGCGAGAGCCGTGAAACGCCTTCATGCTGCTGGTCTTGCACATTCCGATCTGTCATATAATAATGTATTACTTGATCCGGCAGGAGGTAATGCCTGTATTATAGACTGTGACACCCTTGTCGTCCCGGGCAAGTATCCCCCCGAGGTAGTTGGAACTCCGGATTTTATCGCTCCGGAAGTTTTGCAGACACGTGAGCTGAAAATAGGCGATCCGAATAAGAAACTACCTTGCCGAGCAACTGACCTTCATGCATTAGCAGTGATGATATATATGAATCTTTTATATCGACATCCTTTACGCGGTGGGAAGGTTCATGATGTAAACGATGAGAAAAGAGATGAGGCACTCTCTATGGGTGAAAAAGCACTTTTCATTGAACATCCAACGGATACTTCAAATCGTGTGAAGCCTCAAAATCTTAGTAAGGCAGAACTTCCACAAGGAGATCCTGGCAAACTGCCTTATACAATTTGTGGCCCCTATCTTAAAGAATTGTTTGATAGGGCCTTCATTACAGGACTGCATGATCCATCGAAACGTCCGACTGCCGATGAATGGGAGCAGGCACTTGTAAAGACAACGGATTTAATGCAACCTTGCCAAAATCCATCGTGTGAAGCGCATTGGTTTGTCTTTGATAATAAGATGAAACCTCGATGCCCTTTCTGCGGTACAGAATATCATGGTCAATTACCGGTGCTTAATCTATATTATTCGCCGAGAAATGACGGAAAGTTTACACCGGAGAACTATCGCCTGATGGTTTACGACAAACAAACTCTCTATATGTGGCATGTGAATCGGTTTGTAGTTGCTAATGAGAAGACCTCAGATGAAGACAAAAAGCCGGTAGGTGATTTCCATTTCCATAACGGGCAATGGATTCTTATAAACCGTCGGCTTCCCGATATGTGGGATAAGACCGATGACAAACAAATCCCCATAGGTGGATATGTCCCACTTACCGAAGGTAGAAAAATCCTTTTATCCAAGAAGGATGGTGGACGCTTGATTATAGTTCAACTTGTTAAGAACTAATATGGTATGGCTATAAAAGACCAGTGCGAAAATTGCCGTTTTTACATAGACAACAACTGCAATAAACTTGTTCCGTCTTATGATGGAACAAGTTGTGATATTTATGAGAAACGAATAAATCTCGATAAGGAAAATGAAAATTCTCAACTACCCCAGTATGATTCATCATCTGATAACGCAGTAGAATGCGAAGAAGATGTTGAAGTACCGAGTGATGAGGATATTCATGGATGGTTGAAATTCTTTCTAATCGTATTTGTCGGCATCGGATCTGTAGGTTCGGTCATCCTGAATTTTGTAACTTTTGATTCTGGAGACAATTTTTGGATGTCATCCTCGGATGTGGTTTTCTCATTGGTTTACCTTGTTACGGGAATTTTCACAATCGTAGCTTTTCACAAAAGAGATACGGATGCCGTATTCTTGGCTAAGACTTTTGTCGTGTTATGTTTCGCTTCAAATCTATTGGGATTAATCACAATGGATGGAGGAGATAACAGTACTAAAGTGGTCACAAGCATGATTCGCTCGATAATCTGGTGCTGTATATGGTTCATTTTTCTTTGTAATTCAAATCAAGTAGAAAGACTAATACCAGTATCGTATAGAAAAACTAAAACACGTGATTGGATTATTATCGCTGCCGTGATATTGTTGCCTTTTATCTGTATTGGATTAGGGATAGCATCTGAGAAGCAATCACATACAGAAACTGAAACAGCAGCAATATCTAATTTGACACTGTCGTCAAATCAGTTCACGGATGGGCGAATCGTCCTTACTCTTCCTAATGGCGTTGATTGTGAAGAGTCGATGGCCGAAAACACAAAAGTCTTCTCTGTCTCAGACCCCGAAACTGGTGCGGAAGTTACCATTGTAAGTGATTACGACAATGAAATAACTAAAAAGAACTTTAATCAATATTGGCGAGGATGGAAATCAGATGAATTAAATGGATTGAAATACGATGTTGTAAAGGATGATAAACAGACAAACGAGAATATCACCGTATTTTATAAGTTAGTGCGAATTAAAGTTGATAATCCTGTCGATTGGGAGTTTGCTCTTGTATTCGATCAAAAGACAGGCAAAGTATGTCTTGTGTCAGGATATTCAAGTGCCGAAGGCGATTCTCCGGTTGCATATATAATTAACAATCTGGAATTTTTGTGATGGCTTACTATATCCTACGAAACGGCACAGAATATGGACCGTATGACATTACTGCCATACAACAATATGTGAATGACGGTAAAATCTTAAAGCATGATCAGGCAAAAGATGCTTCAACAGGGTGTGTCAATACTGTAGGATATTACTTGAAAGTAAATGGTGTAAAATGTCACATTAAAAGCAAAGGTTCCTTCATCGATCAGCTAAAAGCAATCGGCTCAGAGTTAATCTTACCTATCAGTTTGTTGAAGAGCAGACAATGGTTGTCAGATAAAAGGTTGCTACTGTTAGCTTTGATTGGACTGGGTCCAAGCGTAATAATGTTATTGCCCATACAAGGCTTTATGGTATTTTATGCCGTTGCGCTGTATTTCTCCGCCATCTGGGGATTATTCTTTTATTATTTCTTTAAGACGAATCAAGTTTCATTAAAGATTACCCTATCTGTATTCTTCTTGACCCAGGGTTTTGTATTCCTTTTATGGGACATACTTGGTTTGCCTACGCTCAATCCATTTTACCAATTAATAGATACTATTTTCATTTTTGACCTATTTGGTTATATTTTTGGAGTTGGTTTGACTGAGGAGTTTGTGAAGCTCCTACCTCTTCTTATAATCTATAGATTTGCGAAAGAACCCCTCCAACCTAAAACACTTGTATTTTATGGACTAATGTCTGGTATAGCATTCGGTGTATTTGAGGGCGTTCAATACCAGATGTCTGTAAATATAAATCTTGACTATACTTCATCTTTTTTTATGAATATAGCAAGATTGACGAGCCTGCCGTTTTTACATGCAATTTGGACAGGTATTGCAGGCTACTTCATAGGGTTTGCGAAACTCTATCCTCTGTACCGACACGCATTGTATTTCCTTTCAATAACAATTCCAAGTGTATTACATGGCTTATACGATACTTTCTGTAGTTCATATTTAGGTATGCTGATTGCACTGCCTATCACGTTCATAGCTGTATTCTTACTGACAACATATCTTAAGCAAGGACAGAATTATCAATCAAAGCTAATAAAGTAATCTCGCCATGAAAGCAATAGAAAGAGCGTCAATAGCCAGAATCCTCATTGATTTAATCAAGGCGGATAAAGTAATCGACAGCCGAGAAATGGCTTTATATCGGCATTTGAAAACTCAATTTTCCATCACACGAAAGGATGAAGTTGAGGCATATACAATGACTCTTAGTAAGGCTGTCAACGTCCTTAAGGAAATGGACCAACGTATTGTTTCCGATATACTCGGGACTTTTGAAGATATGACGGTCAGTGATGGTTTCTGCGCAAGAGAAGAAGCATTGCTAATGCTGATGTTGCAATATTGTCTAAATTGTCAAGATTTGGATTGTGATGTAATATCTACTATTATAGAAGAATCGTGGTTTGATGAACGTCAGGTACTTTATGTTGAGTCACGCCATGCAAAAGATATCAACTTTGGAATAAGTTCCAATCATCGAGCAATATCCAGAGAACTTAAATTATGTGGTTTGGATTTCGTGTATCTCCCTCAAGTTGTTCATCATTATATTACGACTCCCAGAGAGCTATTAAATGAAGTCGTTGCCATGCTTTCTCCATCATTGTCAGAAAGTGCGATTGCTGGACTTCTAACGAAAATTAAACTGTTTAAGACAGATACCTTCTGTATTGAGCAGCTTCATCATAAATTGGGATTCGAAGAATTGGCAGATACTCCGCCAGCATTGATGTTCCGAATAAGTCAGTCTAAGGTCGGAAATAAAATATACACGAATTTTCTAAGAGTTGAACTTACCCCTGAGGTTCTGACCATCGTCCAGAATTTAGTCGATACGTTTCTATCATATAATGGTAGTGATCGTATAGTGGTGTCTCATAAAAAAGATGAGAAAGGCAGTTTCCTCTATAATGGATTTTATAGGCAAGTTTTTGAAATTCTCTTGTTGCAGAAATCAGTGATGTGCCATCTCTTAATTGACCTGATACATGGGACTATCTCATTTCCAGAAATAGATTTAACTTTGACAGGCTTACACCGTAAAGAGAAAGCTCTTTACACTCTTTTTGTGTATGAGGCATTTAACACCGCAATAAAGGATGAAGAAGGAGTCGTAAAGCAGAACGGCGGTATTAATTTTACACCTCCTGCCTCGGCGAAACAGTTAGCAAGATTTAATCGTCGGATGGAGTTACTCCAAAGGAAATATGCCAAAATCTATGCTGCGTTTGGAGGAGATGCAGACAATGCACCCGATATAACAAAGGCTGATATACGTCTTCCTATGATTAGTGGCATTAGACGTGCCATAACCAAACAGCGTGAGAAGATATATGACGCAGATCGCTTCATCATTAATCGAGACAAGAATGGTATTTATGGCCTGTCAGCGCATCTTGATGTCTTTCAATGCAAAGATTTTCAAAACCCCGAGGCTATAAATGCTTTTGAATCATCTCTTTTTGCCGGGTTGTCAAAACTCGGATAACAGTCTTGCAAGGTTGCAATGAATATAGGTGTTTCAAGAGTAGAGAAGCGTTGTAACATTCCGGTTTACTGGAATAGAGATTTTTGTGTATGTAACTTTGTGACATCAAAACAAAGTAAAACTCAAAAGACCTCAGCAATGAAAAGACTTATCTTGGCTCTCATCATCGGACTGGTATCAGCCGTCACTGTAAATGCACAGTACAACTATGGTGGATTGTATGGAAACTCATCCTATTCTTCTAAACAAAACGCATCCATCACATTCAGGAATCAGTCAGACTATACAATGACTCTCCGAATACTATATGCCGGTGGCGGATACTATTCTACGGTGTCTTTGAGACCGCATACCTCGTCTAAGGTTAGCTTTTCCAAATCTGGAAGTTTCAAACTCAAAATCAAGGCTGCATCCTCTTATGGGCAAGTATCATATCATGACGGAGGAAAATTCTCTGTAACCTGCACAAGTAGTGAATGGACGGAAGGTGAAATGTCTTTTCAATTATCATCTTATGGAAGTGGTTTAGGACCCTCTATATCTGCTAAGCAATTTGAATCCAATTACTAATATCATCATAATCGAACAAAATGTATAACAATAACAACATCAATATCTCGCCTAAGCTCATCAAAGGAGCGTTATGGGGCATAGCTGGAATTGTCATCCTTATAGTCGCAATGGCATTTATCCGTCCATGGTACAATGTATGGTCTCAGGAGATGGAAGGAAAGGCTGAATTTGCCAAGGCTGAACAGAACAGAAAAATCAAGATAGAAGAGGCAAAAGCCAATCTTGAAGCGGAGAAGTTGAACGCTCAGGCTGAAATAGAGCGGGCCAAAGGTGCAGCCGAGGCTATCCGCATAGAGAACGGCAGCATTACACCGACTTATATCCAATATCTTTGGGTACGTCAGCAATCCGATCTCAGTGATAAAACTGTCATCTACGTGCCCACTGAAACAAACCTCCCCATTCTGGAATCGACCAGGGCATTAACAAATCAAAATCAATAATAACAAAATCATATGTCACAAAAAAATCGTTACACAGGCTTGACCGATGCGGAAGTATTGGAGAGTCGTAAAAAAAATGGCGTGAATGTTCTCACGCCTCCAGAACAGGATCCGTGGTGGAAAGAATTTCTTGACAAATTCTCCGACCCGCTTATCATTATCCTGTTGGTAGCAGGTGTTCTGTCAATCGGAATCTCATTCTATGAGTTTTTCGGTCTCGGACAAGATTGGAAAGTGTTCTTCGAGCCTATCGGCATTTTTGTTGCCATCGGTCTTGCCACAACACTTGCGTTCATCTTCGAGCAGAAGGCTAACAAGGCTTTCAAGATTCTCAATCAGGTCAATGATGATGAACTGGTCGAGGTGATGCGAAACGGCTCCATGACTACTATCCCCCGTAAGGATGTGGTAGTCGGCGACATAGTTGTACTCAATACCGGTGATGAAATTCCCGCCGATGGAGAATTGCTTGATGCGGTTACTCTCAGCGTAGATGAATCATCGCTTACCGGCGAGCCTCTGTGCGTTAAGACCACCGACCCCGCTCATTTCGACAAGGATGCCACTTATCCCTCAAATCACGTGATGCGCGGCACAAAGGTCATGGAAGGTCATGGCGTGATGCGTGTTCTCAAAGTCGGAGACGCTACCGAAATGGGCAAGGTGTTTGAGGAAGCACAGATTGACGATTCTGTAAAGACTCCCCTCAACGAACAGCTTGACGGTCTTGCCGACTGGATTACAAATGTCAGCTATATATTCGCCGGCCTGATTATTGTTGGTCAGCTGATACACTTCCTCGGCTGGGGCGCATGGCAGGCATGGCTGCTGGTAATCCCCGTGGCTCTCTTTTTCTGGCTTGTCATCAAGAAATTCGAGGACTGGTCAAGAGCCAAATGTATTCTTACGATTGTAGGATTCTTTATCATCTTCTTTGCTATGGTGATTGGCGCATTCTCTATGCTCAATCCCGGAGCTGACAGTGCAACATGGTCGCTTCTGCTGGCGCATACTCTCAAAACGCTGATGGTTGCCGTAACCCTTATCGTGGTTGCCGTGCCCGAGGGTCTGCCTATGGCCGTGACTCTGTCGCTGGCATACTCGATGAGCCGAATGCTGAAGACCAACAACCTTGTCCGCAAGATGCACGCCTGCGAGACAATGGGTGCCACTACTGTCATCTGCACTGACAAAACCGGTACTCTGACTCAGAATCAGATGCAGGTTTACAAAACCAACTTCTTCGGTGAGCCCTCGAATGAGGTGCTCTGTGAAGGAATCGCCGTAAACTCGACCGCGCAGCTTGACCTATCAGGAGACAAACCTCAGGTGCTTGGCAATCCCACAGAAGGTGCGCTTCTCCTTTGGCTTAATGAACGAGGAGCGAATTACATCGACCTTCGTAATGGCGCAACCCGCCTTGAAGAACTGCCTTTCACTACCGAGCGCAAATATATGGCAACTGTTGTGAAATCTGCAACCGGCAAGAACATCCTCTATGTGAAAGGCGCACCGGAAATTGTTTTTGGCATGTGCAGGAATACCTGCGGCGTGACAAAGGCTGAAATTGATGCCCAGCTGCTTGATTATCAGAATCAGGCTATGCGTACTCTCGGTTTCGCATATCAGGAACTCGGCGACAAAGATGCCACTATTTCCGATGGCAAAGTCGTTGCCGACAAACTGACGTTCCTCGGTATTGTCGCAATCTCTGACCCCGTCCGCGTTGATGTGCCTGCCGCAGTCGGTGTGGTTATCGACGCCGGAATCAAGGTCAAGATTGTCACTGGCGATACTCCGGGAACCGCCAAGGAAATCGGTCGCCAGATTGGTCTCTGGAACGATGCGACAGATACAGACCGCAACATTATCACCGGTCCGGAGTTCGCTGAACTTTCCGACAAACAGCTAAAAGAGCGCGTCGGTGAACTGAAAATCATAGCCCGTGCCCGCCCGATGGATAAGAAACGCCTTGTAGAAGCACTTCAGGCAAACAACGAGGTCGTTGCCGTAACCGGTGACGGAACCAACGATGCTCCCGCACTAAAGACTGCCCATGTTGGCCTTTCGATGGGTGACGGAACTTCAGTAGCAAAAGAGGCTTCCGACATCACGATTATCGACAACTCATTCTCTTCAATCGGTCGTGCCGTCATGTGGGGCCGTTCACTCTACAAGAACATCCAACGCTTCCTTCTCTTCCAGCTCACGGTCAACGTAGCCGCCTGTTTCCTCGTGCTGTTCGGCTCGTTCATGGGCACAGAATCGCCACTCACTGTCACACAGATGCTGTGGGTCAACCTTATCATGGATACATTCGGAGCTATGGCTCTTGCCTCCCTGCCTCCTTCGCGAAGTGTGATGAATGATAAGCCCCGCAAACGTGAAGCATCTATTCTATCAAAACCGATGCTTTGGGAGCTTTGCAGTGTTGGCTTTATCTTCTTCGCAATTACCCTCGGATTCTATTGGCTCTTCAATCATGCTGAGGTGACATCCATTCCGCAGATGTTCCATGCCGTTGTCGGAGCTGAGAATCCAATGACGCCATACGAGGCAACCCTGCTGTTCTCGATATTCGTCTGGACGCACTTCTGGTATATGTTCAATGCTCGCAGTTTCGAGACAGGCGAGAGCGTATTCAAGCTCAAAATGAGTCAGGGTTTCTGGACGATTGTAGCCATCATTGTTATCGGTCAGCTCTTCATCACGGAAATTGCTTACGAGTTCTTCAATGTAGAGCCGATGCTCCATACTCTTGACTGGAGCTTCAATCCTTCAGGAGCCTTAGATCTTCTGATAATTGTGGTTGCCTCCTCACTGGTTCTTTGGGTTAGAGAAATCTACCTCCTTTTTAAGAAATAAATAGTCAAATCCCGATAGCGCATCGGGGTTGTGATCCCGGTGCGCTATCGTATCAACAGAAATGAGCAATAACAATTATAGAAAACTCGGAATTGCGCCCAGGCTTCATGAAGTCCTTTCAACAGGACTCTACACCGGTCTGATACCATATGCTCCTGGTACGGCTGCGGCGTTTGTGGCTTTGCTGATATGGTATGGATTGTATCTCGTTCTCAGTCCTATTGTTTTATTTTGGACTACTATTGGCCTAATTGTGGTTGTCACAGTAATTGGAGTGTGGACTTCTAATGTTATGGAACATTATTGGGGGCCAGATCCTCGTGCAGTCGTAATTGATGAATATGTCGGCACATGGATTCCGCTTTTAGCCGCACCTTGTGGCAAATATACATGGCTCTTAGCATTTATCGGCTTTGCACTCTTTCGAGTAATTGACATCTTCAAGCCGTTAGGATGCAGAAAGATTGAGCAGGTAATGCCTGGCGGATGGGGTGTTATGTTTGATGATATCTTAGCTGGAAGTTATGCGCTTATAATTGTAGCTGCAATCAAATATTTCTTATTTTAGTCGATAATGAAGATTCCCGGATTATCATTCTCATGGAAAAGAGCTCTTGAGATAACCCAAGTGAAACAACAGTTTGTCAGGCGAACTGGCATTCCGACATCAAAAGCGGGCCTTGAACGCAAAATTGGCAAGATGATAATTAAAAGCATCTTCGGCAAATAAAGCAGTTCATACAATATATCAGGCTGTTTATACATCGCATCATAGCTGTTTACCAACCTACGAAAAATGGTATATAACTTTGTAAAACCGATCAATCACATACAACGACAAATCATTATGCATTTCAAAACGATATTTTTTCTCACTTTCTTAGCAGTTGCTATTTCAGCTTGGGCTAAGTCTGAAACCAAACTTCCGGACACATATGCCTTTACTCGTGGAGTCGAAGCTTATCAGGAGGGTAAAAATCAAGATGCACTTGATTGGTTTAACAAAGAAATCGGTGAACATCCTGATAATGGTTACGCATTCATATATATTTCTGCCCTTCGTTATGGAAATGATGAATATGGTAAAGCATTGTCAGCCATTAATCAGGCACTAAAAAAGTTACCTAAAAAGGACAAAGAATATACCGCGTTAGCCTATGGTACTCGTGCTGGTATTTATCTGACAATGGAGGATACTATTAGCGCACTTCGGGACTACGATACGGCTATTAGATTAGAGCCTCAAAACAAAGCTCATTATGAACGTCGTGCCCAAGTTTACTTTGAACAGCATAAGTATGACCTTGCCGATGCAGACTACAAGCAAATGATTAGCCTTGATCCCGGAGATGTAATGGGATACATGGGTATTGGTCGTAATGCAAAAGAACAAGGCCATTATGAGGATGCCTTGCAACAGTTCAATTATGTCGTTAAGATGGAGCCGGATTATGACTCAGGGTACTCATTCCGGGCTGAATGCTATATTGCACAAAAGAGATACTCTGAGGCTCTTGATGATATAATTAAAGCATTGTCCATAAGTGGAGATAGGAAGGCTTACTATCTTCTTGTCACAATGGATAAAGAGGCACTCCCGTTAATAAAGGCAAAACTCCAAGTTCAAGCCAATAAGAATCCAAATGAAGCTGAATGGCTCTATTATTTGGGACAAGTATATGAACAAAATAATCGTCAGAGAGAGGCTATTTCATTTTATAAGCAAGCTCATGAGCGAGATGCAAATGCCGCATTCTTGGAGCGCATCGCAAACTGTTATTTTGATTTAGGTGAATATGATACGGCTTTGGATAATATTGATCGTGCCATATTTATGGATAATAGTGACTATGATTTTGTATTATTGAAGGGAAACATATTTAATGAGATGGGTAAATATCCTGAGGCTATTGCGGAATTGGATAAATACATAGAAAAATACCCAGACAATTTCTTCGGCTATTATCGAAGAGGTTGGTTTAAGGACGAAGCCAATAATATTGACGGTGCTATCGAGGACTATACTATGTCTATTACCTTAGAGCCGAAATATGCCTACGCCTACTGTGGAAGAGGTAAATTTTATGATGAGCAAGGGAAAAAAGACCTTGCACGGGCTGATTTTGAGAAAGTCATTGAATTGGATACTGTCCCCGATCCGGGTTCGTCTTGCGCTCATTATGCCTATTATTACCTTGGACAAAAAGATAAAGCAATTGCATTTATGGACAGTCTAATCGCAAAGAATGAGGATAGGGCTGGGAGCCTATATGATGCGGCTTGTTTGTATTCAATAATGGGAGAAAAGGGAAAGGCAATCTCTTATCTGAGACAAGCATTTGAACAAGGATATCGTAGAATTGCTCATACCAATGTTGACCATGATCTTGACAACATTCGAGAGTTGCCGGAATACAAAGCATTATTAGAACAATACTCAAAGGAGCTTCATGAAGATAACGCAAAGGGTCAGGATGACATTTCAGAAGGCATTACTGAAACAGTCGAAGTCCCCTTCACTAAAGAGGGAGGTGTTACAAAAGTCAAATGCACAATCAATGGCTTACCTCTGCATTTCGTATTCGACACGGGAGCAGCAGATGTTACGATGTCAATGGTGGAAGCAAATTTCATGTTGAAGAATGACTACATAAAACCTACTGATATAGTAGGGTCGGCCCGCTATATGGATGCAAATGGCGATATAACCGAGGGTACGATTGTTAATCTCCGCTCTGTTAATTTCGGAGGCCTTGAACTTGACAATGTTCGAGCTTCTGTTGTGCGCAACCAGAAAGCCCCTCTTCTCCTTGGGCAGTCTGTCCTGGGACGTCTCGGAAAAATAGAAATCGACAACTCTGCCTTAAAACTAATCATAACTCATTTCAAATAACTTCATTATGTACGGCATTTTTGCGATACTGATTGCTGTTATCCTTTATAATTGTGGCGATTATGTTCCGGACAGCTTAAAAGGAAAATGGGAAAATTCCACTATAAGAAAGTGGGTATATCCAGTGTTTGCCATTGTGCTAACAGTCGCAGTGGCACTGGGTATCCAATATGACGTCCTCAATTGGGGCGCAATCGCAATTCCGATACTGTTCGGACTCCCTTATGTTATCGGTATGGTGATGGGCATTTGGTATAATATGAAAAATGCAGGACAAAAAGTTACATCCAAGTCTGATGTAGAAGCAAAAGAAATCGCAATAAAATGTCTGACCGAACTTGGCTGTCAACCGGAGATACATAAAGATGGGTCAGTTGGTGTTAGCTATCAAGGTGAAAATTTTCATTTAGAGTTTGGTGGTAGATATGCACGTATCTGGGATCCAATGTGGGCTGGTATAAAGGGGAATGATCCGGATTTACCAAAGATTAAAGAAGCTATAAATGCAACCAATTTCAATTTCGGGCCTGCAGTCGTTACGACTGCTCCTGAAGAAGATGGAGATATTGGATTGCATAGCCGCCGCGATATTATGCTTCATCCCTCATGCCCAGACAATGTTCTGTATATAAAGGCTGTACTGGATTCTTTCTTTGATACAAAAGAACATGTCCGCAAACATTTCCAACAAATAGAGTCTCAGCAACAACAGGAAAAGAAGTCTCGTCGTCCAGTAGGGTTCACCCATACTCAAAATTAGGCATAACACTTTACTTGTTTATGCTGTTAATTTGACGAATCAGTTGTCAGACTCATTGATTGACACAAATGATGCCGTCTTATTTGGAATTCGCAATATAAAAAATCAATAATGAAATAGTATGGGATTATTCAATCGCTTTTCAAAAAAGAATAAATCTGAGGAAACGGAGACTCCTCAAGACACTAATTTGAACCCGGATGATTGGTTCTGGGGTTCGTTCCTTATGAACGAAGCCAAATTCCGGCATCAGCAGGCGTCGGTAAAACGCTCCTCAAAAGATGAGCAGATTACTCTTGGCTATATCATCAAGGAACTGCTTAACATATCTCCTACTGATATAGGCTCAATGACCATAGTAAGTCGTGGAGAGTTTGGACGAACAGAGAAAACTGAGGTTATCGAATCTCAGTCTGACGTACTGGCATTTAAGCCTTACGATGCTCTCCTTTATGTAAATAAGGATGGCGACACTGTCCCCCGAACAGGAATGAATACCGTTCTCGTAATATCCTATCGACCCGGCGACGTCGTTTTCGATAATCGAGAAGAGAAAAACGATAAATCAAAGCTGTGTACGGATAACTCAATAATAATGTTCCTTCGTGGAATCGGTCCGTTTATGTATGAAACGGCATATATGCGAGTATCTGTTATGATACCTAACTTCACGAGTCCGGATGACTTCCGTACAAGCCATTCTAAAAATGCTCCGTTTACGACAAGTTTCGTTCTGGGCTTTGACATTGTTCCCCCAGAGAAAAGATTAAAACGATATGATGAAATAGAGCAATCTTTAATCGAAAAGTCCAATCGAGGTGAGGATTTATCCTCAGAAGAGAAAACTGTTCTTGAAGGCATAACTTATTCCAAAGATTTGGGATATGATTTCGGGTATGGAAGATGGCTTGTGTCTGAGAATCGTTTTGCCGATGCTTTGATGCCATTGATGAAAGCATATGACCATCTGAAGACAGCGGTCGTCACAGATTATGATAGACTTCACGAAGTCTTTGCCGAGACTTGTTTTAACCTTGGATTCTGCTTCAATGAAATGGAGCAGTTTGACCGGGCAGCATATTACCTCGATTTAATTCAGGGCTATGATAGACCAAAGTACATCACCGAATATATAAATTCGCTGGTGAACAATGGCGACCCACGTGCCATGAGAATAGTACAGCACTATCTTTCGGAGTTCAACGAGGGCAAAAAGCAAATTGATTCTGAGGAAATGTCGTTCTTTTATGACTTCCTTGCACGAAGATTAGCTTATCTATTCATCGACTATAAGATGTGGGATAATGCACGAAATCTGTTGGAACAACTAAAAGAATCTCCCGCTTGCCATGATTTTGCTGTTGGAGAACTGGAATACATCAAACAAGTTATGGATAATTAGTCTTAAAAATGAAGTCTCTATACTGTCTCATCGCATTATTATTTGTCGGCCTCCTATCGCTGAGTTCCTGTAATGGGTCTAACGAGGATTTGAAATCAAAGCTGCTCCCTCAAATTTCCGAAGCATATAAAAACGGGAAATGGGAGCAGGTAATTCAGTTGACTGACTCGCTCCGAAATAAAGGTATTTCTTATACTGATTATATAGGAGATAGAGGCTTTGATGTGGCATACTGCGAAGCTCTGATTGCCACCGGTCAAGCAGATAAGGCAGTGGCGGAAATAAGACATCATATATCTACTGTAAATCCACAGGATTTTTATGCTTATCATACTCTTGGAGTTGCATATTCAGAATTGAAGGATACAGCGAATGCCATTGATTCATACAATAATTCCGTTAGAATCAATCCTGGATATGCCCGACCATATATTCATCTCGCTCATATATATGCGAAAAAAGACGCTGAGAAATGTATGGATAATTACTCCAAAGCAATTCAATTATTCGGTAATCATGAAATGTATGATGAAGTCCTTAAATTTGGATTTGAATCATGGGAGGTCGATAGCACTAATACGATAATCCTGAAATATATGGGTGATGCGTATTTTGCTAAAGAAGATTTACAGGATGCCAAGACCCTATACGGTAGAGTCTTGGCAGATGCCGGCAATAAGGGAAGTGCTGTCCCACAAGCTTTATTTGAATCAGACTACCAGCTTGCTCTTATCAATTACATTGAGGGCAATTATAAAGAAACATATTCTCTCCTTGAAATAATATATGCTAATGAGAAAGGATTTCCCAAAAACTCAAATAGTGTATTGTTCGGAGCATATATTCTCGGAGCGGCAGCTACTCATCAGATGGATGAACCTATTGTGTCGCAAAAGTTAATGGATTTAGCCAATGACATTGATAGCGAAGCTGCAAAGGGACATTATGAATATTTCCTTTCCATAAGAAACAAGTAGTACCATGCGACATCTAATATTTCTCTTTCTCATTGCTTTATGCACCTTGCTTGGGGCATCATGCAAAAACAGTAAGTCCGAAAGAATATCACAGGAAAATAAGATTTATCAAAATGAATTCTTTTCATTAGAGTATCCATTTAATTGGGAGTATGATGAAGAGATTAACGATATGTGTGATACTATTCCGGCTATGTCAAAAGGCATAAGGGTCACTCTCTTTAACAATAATCCCAATACTCCGTGGCATACTGTAATGGTTCAGAAATCGGCAATGTTCGAGTGTTTCAAAACGCCTGAAGAATGGAGAGACGCATCCGTTCAGTTCAAACAATTCGATGACCAATATATCGGGACTGTGGATAGTTATATGCTGGATTCTCTCAATTTTGGTCCCTATCCTGCTGCTATGGCAGGTTTTGTAGTTGCTACAAACGAGGGCGACACCCTTATTCATAAGCAAATGATAATTATGGATGGTAAAGATCTCTATTATTTGAATAACACCTTCGATTGGAATGACGATGGTACTCTGGAAAAGAAAGGCGATTCGATTTTATCTTCATTCCGGATTTCGTCACCTAAAGCATCTGATAAATGACGAGGCGAAGAAAAATATCAATCTGGCTATTCTCAATCATACTAATTAGTATTTTGGGAATGATTATCTGCGATCAATCCGTAGCATATAATGCCAAGAGGCGGCTTTATGACAATGTGGACAGCATCCCCCATCGGAAAGTCGGGCTCATTTTAGGTACATCTCCTATATCTACTTGGAATGGACGTAGAAACTATTATTTTGACCATCGGATCAAAGCCGGCGCGGAACTATACAAAGCCGGGACGGTTGATTGGCTCGTGGTCAGTGGCGGAGATTACCGCAATACTGAGAATGGCTATGATGAACCGGTGGCAATGCGTGATTCGTTGATTAAACAAGGGGTTGATTCGGCTCATATCGTTCTTGATTATGACGGCACCAGGACACTTAACTCCATTGCGAAAATGCGTGACGTGTATTGTCAGGACTCGATTATCATCATTTCTCAGAAATACCATAATGAGAGAGCTTTATATCAGGCAAAACATTTGGGCATTGATGCTATCGGCTTCAATGCCAAGACTCCGGGAAAACGCACTTCGTGGTGGCGCAACCGTGGGCGTGAGGTGTTGGCTCGCGTGAAACTATTTATTGATGTAGCTCGTGGACTTCATCCCGATATAAAAGAATCGATTGTAAGGGATTTCACCAAATTAGATTCAGACATTCTTTCTGTTTCTCATATCAGAACCGAATACTGCGACCTGATTTGTCTTAAGCCGGAGAAGAGAGGACTTAAAATGGATATGGTATGCGGAGAAATACCTTCCCCTAACGATGATTCCATAGTTTTGGCATTTGCCGGAGCTTTTACAGGTACTGAATTTGATAAAGGACACTCAAATGTAGCAGGCGATCACGTTGCAGGAGGCGTCCGATTCAAAGGTTATCGCTGTAAGCGTAACACCGGAACATTTACCTGGTCCGTTATGTCTGGCCCGCAATTCTTCTACAAGGATTATTCCACTGCATTGGACAAAGTCGCTAAAGAAGGTGGCATGGGGTTCGCACAAGAGATGATGATACATAAAGGGGCTAAAGTACCGACCACTCGCCCTTTAGGGAACAGGAATGTTTTTCGCGCTTTATGCCTCGATTCCGATAGCCAGTTGGCACTATACGAGAGTCAAGGAAGTATCACTTTTGGAAATTTTATTGACGCTCTACACTCACAAGGCGTTAAAGAGGCTCTATACACCGACATGGGACAAGGCTGGAACTACTGTTTCTATCGAGTGAATCAGTCCGATGATACGCCCAAGTATCTCCACTCCACATCGTTACCCTACGCCTCCAACTTCATCACTGTCAAGACAAAATAAATGAAAAAATATTATCTTATAATTAGTCTGTTGATATCCATTATTCTCCTTTCGTGTAATGGATCCCCATCACTGAAAAGTAACGGGAGCAATAGCATTTATTATTGGCGCACGACTTTTTCTCTGAGTGATAGCGAGAAAGAGTTCATGCGCGAACATGATGTCAAGAAAATATATATGCGCTTTTTTGATGTTGAATGGGCATATCCGGCCAAAAATGGAGAAGATGTGACTCCGGAGGCTACTATCAGATTCAATGACACTATTCCTGCCGGCGTTGAGATTGTTCCCACGGTCTATATCACCACTTCAGCTATGGAAAAGATGCAGATAAAGGAAGAAGAATATGCCGAAAAAATTTATAAGCGCATCTCTGCCATCTGTAAGCAAAATAATATCGTCTTCAATGAGATTCAGCTTGACTGCGACTGGACAAAAGGAACACGCCAACCGTTCTTTCGGCTTTGCGAGGCTATGAAAGAGCGTATGGATTCCACGCAGACTCTGAGTAGCACCATTCGTTTGCATCAGTTGACACAATCCCCACCTCCGGTTGACAAGGGCGTTCTGATGGTATATAATACCGGCAACCTGATGGAAATGACAAGCGATAATTCAATATTCTCCTGTAAAGACATAGAACCATATCTGAAGGATAATCGTTTGGCTCGATATCCGCTTGCACTTGACGTGGCATATCCTACCTATGGATGGAGCGTGGTGTTTCATCCTGGAGAGGATAAATACTATTTCGATAGAATCATGCGCAGAACAGATTTCTCAGCTTATCCGGATCTGATAAAAATAGCCTCGAATCTTTATGAGGCGACTTCTGACATTAACTTTTCTGAAGATGGAAAGGAATGGGATAAGGTCTATGAAAAGTATCGTATCCGTATTGAGAGACCTACGGCCGACGAAATACTTGACATAAAGAAACTGGTTGACAAACAGCTGAAAAACAAAAAGCATAATAATATTTTATATCACCTCGACGAGTCTCAACTTTCTCATTATTCTGACAATGAAATCTCTAAAATATATTCTCGTAATTAGTATTCTTGTTCTCTTGGGAAATGGTCGAGCAGATGCCTGCGGCCCATACTTTCCCGACGATCCCAATTACATTTTGATGTTCCGAAGCTGTTCTCCGGAGCTGGAGCGTCAATGGCAGGAAGGATGCCGTTTTCAGGACTACGAGAAGGAGCAGAACTGTCTCCTTTGGCAGAACATTACATCCTCATCAATACCACTTGTCGATATTGAGAAAGTGATTTATGATGCCAGGCTATCTGATCTCAATGATTTATCAAAAGGTAAGCTTTCAGGTAATAGGTTTGCCAAATGGCTCTCGGCTCCGAACCATCACGAAGACTTAGAGTATGTCCGTATTGCGAAAGAGATTGAGGAAATACGTGAGTATATGAACGATCCCTGGTATTATGCGTATGACGGAGATGACGAGCATACAAGGCTGGCAGAACTGAAAAAGGTCTGTCAGGATTACAATGGCAAGCGCCATGCTTCGCGCTATGTGCTCCAGTTGATACGACTGAATTTTGCCGTAGGTGATTTCAAAAGTTGCATCGATCTTTGGGAAGACCGGATAAATAAGATGCCGCAGAATATAGTGACTGACATGATTGCCAGTTATGTAGGCGGAGCATATTCGCGAGGAGGGAATCGCGATAAGGCCATTGAACTCTTCACCAGAAGTCAGGATATCGGTTCATTGATAAGTATGAAGGCATGGGATGGTGTGGAATCCAGCTCTAACTACACTGATAAGAGGGTTAAGGAATTGGAATATATCTTCAATCGTTTTCCCAATTCACCACTGCTGAGTATCAAGCTTCAGGAGTATGTGAGAAACAGAGAGTCTTTCGTTTATAATTATAAGGACTGGGAAGACCGTGGATTTCATGACCCTGTCGAGGTCAAAACATATTGGGATGGCGATTCTTTGGTTGCTGATTCGGAACCGGTCTTTTATAATGAACTTAAACGATTTGCACAAAAAGCAACAGCGAGCCGACGTTGTCATCAGAAAGGAATGTGGAACTATGCTCTGAGCTATTTATATTTCCTTGATGGGTATATGAACAAGAGCGTGGAATATCTGAATAGGGCGGAACATTCCGAAGCCACACCGTTTATGAAAGAATCAATCAAGGCGCTCCGATTCCTTATAGATGCACAACATGCAGGCAACAGCTATGCATATCTACGCAAATTACAAAGAGAATTGAAATGGCTGGATGAACAGATGGAGAAAGATGTCAACCTTAATCCCGACAATAATTGGCAATACAATAATAAACTCAACTGGAGAGTATGTTATTGGCAAGATGTGGCTCGAAAAGTCCTTTTGGGAGTAGTGTGCCCTAAAATGAAAAAAGCCGACAATCATATTTTGGCTCTGCAGTTGGCAAATTACGCTTCAAACCGTATTTATCAGCTTGCTCCGATGTTTGAAGCGTATCATTATGGTTATGATGACCCGAAAGATAAAGAGTCCTATACTGTGTTAATTCCATTTGATGAATATCGAAATAATTGGCCCGGTCACAATTATTACGATTACCAAAGCCAGTTTTTTGAATCTATATATAATTCAGACGCTGATGATGCTGCGCGATATGCACAAAGGATTACCAAACCGGCAACCGAATTGGATAAGTTTTTGAACGAGCGCAGCTATATTGATACAGACTATATCTATGATATTGTAGGTACTCTTTATCTCCGGGAGATGAACTATGAAAAAGCATCTTATTGGCTTGCCAAGGTGTCTACAGATTATCAGGGTCGAACCAACATATCTAAAGAAGGTTATTTCAAACTTGATCCATTCCGCTATCAGTGCGACAAAAAACATTTTATATCCCATTCAAATGATTACAAAGTGAGATTTGCTCAAGAAATGGCTCGATTAGACAAAATGATCAGTTCAGATGCCGAACCGAATCGCAAAGCCGAGGCAAAAATACGCTATGCCACCGGTCTACGTAATTCTTTTGGCAAGTGTTGGTATCTAACAACATATGGATATAATATGGGGTATACAACAGATGAGGATTGGCGCGATTGGAGATGGCGTACTTCATCAGACAGGGAAGGTTTCAAAGATAATTCCTATGCGCAACGAGCATATAAGAGAGTTGATGCTATGATGAATGAAGCAATCGCTGAGTTTACCGACACCGAAAAAGCGGCTAATGCACAACTCGAAATGATGAACTATGCAACTTTGATGAGCCGCTATCCAACAAGTAAAGCAGCTGCGCAAGTTCGCTCGCGCTGTGACAATTACCATGATTATGCGTTACAAAAAAGATAAGATTATGGGACTATTTGATTTCTTCAAGTATAGAAAGCACAAGCAAACGGAATGCTCCAATTCTTCAGTAGATGGAGAACAGCATCTGGCCGGGGTTTGTGAAATACCTCTTGATGCAAAATATACGCCTGAAAACATTACGACTTTGGGACGTAGAGAGATATTCGTGTTCGGCAGTAATCTTGCCGGTCATCATGCAGGAGGCGCCGCAAGGGTTGCTTTGAACCGTTTCGGCGCAGTATGGGGACATGGCGAGGGGCTGCAAGGCAATTCCTATGCCATCCCGACAATGCAGGGCGGAATTGAATCAATCACTCCGTATGTTGAAAGATTCATAGAATTTGCAGAATATGAGAAGGCACTTACTTTCTATGTTACTAAGATCGGTTGTGGCATAGCTGGATTTGAAATTAAAGATATTGCCCCACTTTTCCGCAATGCTTATAACTTGCCTAATGTAATACTACCAATAGAATTCGTTGATTATATAGAACAGGAGAATCAGTCAATACATCCCCAAAGAATTCTTGATACGATCGAGGCTGCACATGCGGAACGGGTAAGGCATTTAGACTCTCCAATTAAAGTTATTGGAATTGGCGGAGGAGGAACAAACTCTGTTGGAAGAATGATTGAGAGCCCACTCGGTTATGTGGAATACAGTGTCTTAAACACAGATGCACATTCTTTAAGCCAATCAAAAGTACAGTTGAAGGGGGAATTACAACCTCGTAAAATAAAAAATGACCCTTGTGGAACAACCCCGCGTGCGTTCACAGAAGATCAGTTTATTCGATTGTATGCGAATGCCGGGAATAATGCAATGGTTCGTTCAATGATTGATTATTCAGCGAAACATGTGATTATTGTAGCTGGTTTTGGTGGATCAGCAGGGACATTCGGAAGCAAATGGCTTGCAAAATTTTGTAAACAGGCGAACGTTCCCCTGACAGTAGTCTGCACGATTCCGTTTGAATTTGAGGGACAACGAAAACAACAGCGTGCCTATGATGCTGCGCACGAGTTGATTGAAAATGGAGTCTCAGTCAGGATACTCAAGGCAGATGACTTAACGCAACGATACTCAAATATCTCATTCTTTGACTGCTTTTCTCTTCTTGATGAGTATGTAGCAGATACTGTCCATGAACTCTCTAAGGGGCTACAGATAGCACATGAGAATAAGGAAGAGTCCTTAAATACATTTAATGATAGGTCCAGTTGCGAAGTCACGACTCATTGCTATGGCATGACGAGAACCTTTGCAGATATAATACTCGGTCTTAATGAAGAGAAGAAGTACACTTCCCCTGATCAAGCGTTGTCAGACTTAGGTGCATATCTGCAAAGATTTAACGAACAAGGTGATAATATCGCCTTTTTTGCTGTAAGAATTCTACAATGTATCCTGCATGATAATCCTGACATTTTTTTATCCGGATTTCTCAATGTATCCCGTTTGAGGGAAGTTGTTTTTGAGGATAAAAATTTCCTTTCATCATATGACAAAGCATATGATTCATACTGTAGAGAAAAACTTCTAAATCTTGTCACATATCTGAATGAGTTCAGACGCTACTCTAAACCGGAAGAATTAAGACGAGATTTGTTTGAAAATACCGATGTACTGGAATTCTCGGCTTGTGCTCCTATCCATGGATTCTATTACTTTGTAATGAGTGGTGCCACCGGAATGAATTATCCCGTACAGTTTTTTGTACGCGCAATTCGTAATCTTTGGACTGAAATCACGACGGATGGATTCTTAGATGCCGATAAGATGAGACGATTGATGTTCGGGAACCACGATGAATCAGTCGAGAAGTTAGGACTTGAAGCCACAATTCACAGAGACTATATTGAAGATAGCCCATGCCATCCGGAAGTTTTTGTACCCAAAGTGATGGGGACAGCTCCAATCTACGTCAAAGACAGCAAGACCGAGCGATATATACGTTCTTGTGGAGAAGGTAAAGGACCCAATTCTATTCCTGATTGGCTTGAGTTCCAGATCGCCAAACAGATTCTTGAAAAAGATAAATCGTATAAACATATTGGGAGTTACTATATTCCAAAATATGATAATACTTTACCTGTTTACGGAGATTACTCCGGCAGACTTGTATTCAAGACGCAGGATGAAAAGCTTACATTCATCGAAGATGTTAAACTGGGAAAGTCAGTATGGAGGTAAGATTATTTGACAATAGTATATCTGTAAAAAGCCGAGGATGCAATTATGGCTCGCAACCTCCGGCTTGGATTCCTCCTGCGGTTAATATATTCGTTAAGGTTACAAACGGTTGTAACGCTCATTGTGCCTTTTGTTCCAATGCCGAATGTGGTGGCATTAACGCAAAATTCGATTACGATAAGCTATGGCATGTAGTCGATGAACTGCGAGCCAACAAGATTTTGGTCAACCGTGTCAATATTACCGGAGGAGAGCCGTCAATAGTTCTCGATGTGGTTAATCGCATTCTTGAACAGGCATCGGTCAAACGATATGAGGATATTCACTTGCATTTGAATACTAACGGCTTACTTCCTGCTTCACAAGCCCTAATGCGTCATCATCGCTGGAATTCAATTTCCATGTCGCTTCATCACTATGACAAAGATATCCTGTCTGCGATTTATGGAACTAAAATTCTTGAAGATGCATTTTGCTTTAATGGCGTAAATATGAACATTGTTAATGCCAGTTGTAATCTGATTCGAGGATATATTGATAATTCTACAGACGTAGAAAAGATACTCAGATTCGCAATCTCACTCGGATTACCTCGGCTGGGTTTCGTTGCTTTGATGAAGGTCAATGATTACTGCCGAGAGAATTATGTGGATTTCGATGAAATTGATTTTGAAACTATACCGCATCTTTATTTTACAGAGTCACGCAATCGCGGTTCAGACTGCAAATGCAGTAACTATCTTTATAATCACAATGGTAGGATTTTGGAAGTATATATGAGGAACTATGCCAATCCGAACTATTGCGAGTCTTCCCTGATGTTTGACGGTCAATATTTAAGACAAGGCTTCCACGATGACAACATCATATACTGACATAAAGAGCTTGTTTGAACAGAGGAAGAATAATCCGCTGTTCAACACCTCATATCCTTTATCTCCTGATGATTGGGCTAAATACTCAGCATTGGGGACTTTACCTTTTGACGCCTCCAAGCCAATTGCATTATATATTCATATACCGTTTTGTAAACAGACGTGTTCCTTTTGCGAATACACTAAGATGTGTGTGCCGTCAAAAGAATTGCAAAGTAATTATTTCAATGCCCTTATCAATGATATTGAACGGTTTATGGGGCTTTACCCTGATGTGGTTCTCTACGGGCTTGATATTGGGGGTGGCACTCCTACCGCCGTTGATGCCGGTATTTTTGCTGGATTTATTAGTTGGCTGAGTGAGTTCATATCAGACAGGACGGTTACTGCTGATTTTGAGCCGAGTATTGAGGGTTCTTTCGACACATTGGTTGATGATTATTGGGGAAAACATAAAAGCTATTATATTGCGCAGGCAGGTATCAAGCGACTTTCCCTTGGAGTTCAATCCACATCGTTGGATGTTCTCTTTCCTCTTCATCGAAACGCCGTTTCGCCGAAGAAAATGCGTGAGGCAATGGCTTATTGGCATAACCAAGGCATTTCCAAAATCAATCTTGATTTGATGTATGGATTGCCGGGGCAGACTATCGAAACTATCAGGCAGGATATTTCGGTTATTCAGGAACTTCATCCCGAACAGGTTACAGTCTATGAGTTCCGCACTAATCAACTTAGGAACCATTATAAAATAGATTCCGGGAATTGCTATGCGCAATACTGTGAACTGTATAATGGTCTGACACAACTGGGGTATTACGGAGAATTCGGACGAAATACGTTTAGTAGAAGTCCTATTGATTGTGGTCTATCGTCATATCTGCGCCATAGAATGTTCGAAGGCTGGCAATATAAAGGTTTCGGTATTTCAGCACAAAGTATGTCACGCTTCGGTGTTTCGTATAATCTCGGGAAAAATCAACACATTGGCAAGATGATTGATAGAGAATGGCTAATTGATAATGATTACTCTTATGAATCGCCAACATATTATCAGTTGCCACGAGAAGAATTATTAAGTAAATTTATCGCAATTTCAGGATATTCCGGAAGGTTTTCTCTTTCTGCTGCAAAAGAATTGTATGGACTTGATTTTATTTCGGATTATCAGCATATCATACATTTTCTTGTCAATGAAAACTTGGCTTTGATAACAGGTGATAGGCTACAGCTAACAGAAATGGGATTCCGTCATTACGGTGCCGTTTTATCTCTTTTTCATATCAGGGGATAATGAAGAGTTTCATATTCAAATATAGAAATTTTCTTATTATTATCCTATCATTACTTATAGTTAAAGTAATATGGGTAACTTGGTCTTGTTGGGATAATGGGAATTTTAACGATGAAAAGAACGATTTGCTCCAACGAAAGAACTATCTTGTCGGGAAGATTATGGTTGAGCCTCGACAACTGCTTAACGAGGCCGGATGGTATCGGTTTGCAATTTCAAGGTGAATGGGCATTATATTCTTGCTCAATGCTGGCGGAGGCCTTATCCAATATGGCAGAACTATATCCGGAAACTAAAGATGATGCTGTCGCTACCATTGACAGTCTTATTCAGATTGTCAAGTCACCAGAGCTTCGACTATATGATAAATTGCGGTGGGATGAAGACCCTCTCGAATCATTGAACGGAGATAAAAGTCACGTTTCCTATCTCAGCCATCTTGCTTGGATGATTGGTAACTATCGGAGAATTGGAGGAGATAATAAATATAAACAGCTTCATGATTCAGTTTGTGAGGCGATGAATCGCCGCATCCAGCAATCCCCAATTCTGAATATACCGACATATCCTGATGAACCTATTTATGTTCCGGATATGATGGTCGCCTTGGTTGCATTATCTGATTACGCAAGGTTCAACAATGGCAAGTATTATTCAACGGTAAAAGACTGGATATGTCGAGCAAAATCTGAATGGCTTGATAACAAAACCGGACTACTTGTATCCTTTCTTGATGACAATGGACTGATTGATGCTCCGGTAAAAGGCTCTTATGCAGCACTCAACTGTTATTATCTAACTCAGATAGATGCGGAATTTGCCAATGAACAATACGACAAATTAAAGATACATTTCAGGCAGTCCTTTCCGGCTACCGGTATCAGAGAGTATCACGACCATTCTTGTTGGCTTGGTATGGATATAGATGCCGGCCCTATAATCCTTAATCTCAGTCCCAGTGGAACAGCTTTTGCCATTGGGTGTGCTACTTATTTCGCTGATACGGATTTCCGCAATAATTTATTGAGGCCAGCGGAAATTGCAGGGCATACAGTTAAATGGAACAATAAGCGGCATTACCTACTCGGCGACATCGCTTTGGTTGGAGAAGCTATCACACTGGCAATGCGTACCAATTACAGTACAAACAACATCAAATCTGTCAGATTATGAACTGGTCAATAATTGTCATACTGCTAATTCTTGGAATTATTGTTGCCTTAGCTGTTTTCATTGGAATCATTATTTTCGGAATGTACGCAGTTGCGCTGGGCATAGGTTATAAGAATGAAACTGAGGCATCCGCATGGGATTATTGGGAAAGAATGAAGAGTAAGCGATGGAGCGAACTTACAAACGAGGAGCAGGAGAAAATGATTATTGCAAATCTTATTATTGCAGATGATGTGGGAGCAGTAGTAACGAAGGAACAACTTACTAAAATGCTTGAAGAGCAATTACCTGTTATTGAACCTCATAGCGGCTTGAGTTATTCACATTATTAAGCTCACTGATACTGCCATATTGAAATGTAATATGTCTATCTGATTAGTAAATTGGAAATACTTTAATGTTTTGTCAGATAGATAAATCTAACAAAATGGCTGGGTCAATGGCTCGGCCATTTCTTTTTAAGGTTATATGGAGATGCGGGCCGGTCGAGCGACCTGTTGAACCGACATGAGCTACCGGTTGACCTGGAAAGACTTTTGAACCGATGGGGATATTGGGTTTGCGGATTAGATGGCAATAGCTGACGGTGAAGTTGCCGTGGCGTAGTTTGATATAGTTGCCGGAGCGAGCGTCATAGCCAATGTGGGCTACCTCGCCCGGCAGCATTGCGTATATGGGGGTGCCGGCTTTGGCTGAAAGGTCAAGGCCGTTGTGATGTTCTGACATCTTTTTTCCGAATGGATTACGGCGTTGACCGAACTTAGAACTAATGTGTAGCTTCCCCTTTAACGGCGGATGATACCAGTTGACGCCTCCGTCTGTTAATGGAACTTTTTCTTCCCTCTCTTTCTGAAATGTGTTGTTATGAACAACCGGCGTGGTATCTACTACCTGAATAGAAAATTTCTTATTGAGGCGCGACCCGGCAGGCGCAATCGTATTGAACTGCGCCGATGCCGATAATGACAGGGAAATGAATATTGTGATAGGAACGGTTTTCATCGGGAGCGCAAAGATACAACCGAAATCCGATATGGCCGAATGATAATACAAAGTTTAACTAATTATAAGAAAGGAGATTATATTTATATTTTGGTTCATGAGTGCCGGAAAGTAGTGCCGATTTTCTGATAAAGATAAGGAACTATAAAAGAAAGGCTGCCGGGAGACAGTTCTTCGTTTTCATGCCTGTAATGCCTATATCTTTGCCGAAAATAATTTTCAAACCGATCAAAATATGAACCAATCACAGAAATTCACAGAGGACGACATCCCCTACAACATCCTTAACCGATTCGGCTTTACCCGTGAAATGATCGAGGACATGCCGGACGCGATAATCACGAAACTGAAAAACGGACAGACTACCCCTGTCCTGCCCATCCAGGTCACAGCAGACAACGGTGACAGGATTCTGTCAGCCGCCAAGCTGTCGCTTTATAGAAACGACAACGGAGAAGTCCGCATCATGTTCTATCCCAAGCTCGAAAAGGCAGAACTCTCTCGCTTCTCCCCGCAGCAGCAGAAGGCTCTCAACGACGGCGAACCCGTCGTCAGCGACATGACGATGCCGGACGGTAAGAAAGCCCCGGCCTTCTACCAGATAGACCATGAGACCAACCAGCTCATGTCAGTTCCCGTCGCCGTAATCGACCATAACATCAAGTTCATCGCCGATGAACTGCACCTCTCTCAGCCGGAAGTCAACTGCATACGCAACGGCAAGCTCCTGTCAGCCGACTATCAGGATACGCAGTGGACACTCGGCGTGTCACTCAGCGAAGCCCCCGGTATCCGTGTGGTCGCCGGCGATGAAAAGGCATGGCGTGACGAGGAACGCCGTGAGTACGGCAAGTTCAACTTCGGGTTGAACGGCTGCTGGATTGCCAATGACGAGGGTGGCCTCGACTACGTTCCCGAAGAGGAATACAGCGAGGACTTATGGGACGAAATGAAGAAGCGCGGCAATCTGCAGCGCAACGCGGGAACCCATAAAATGTAAAACCGTAAATGGACCGAGAAAAATCAAAGTTCAAGTATTACCCGGAGGAAGAACTCATCGACTACGTTCAGCGCGGCATATTCTGCTGGGTGGACTATGTACTCCACTATTCCGAGGAATGGCGGGAAGAGTTCACGACCTTCATTGCCGAGAGAGGCATGGAAATGAACGACAAGAACGCCCTCGCCTACATAGCCTTCAAGGAGGATATTCTTGAAGAAGCTATGGAGCAGGGTCTCGCCTGACAAACTTTTATCCATAACCGACATTCATGGCAATCAGACAGAATACAAATCCCCATCATCTTGAGCTGCACCCCGAACTACAGGACATACTCATGCGCAACGGCATGAGGGCGACAGTCACGGGGTCGAGCAACGGATTCCAGCTTGTTGTCCAGGGGCATGATTCACCCTTGCTCTATTATCCCATATCCGAGAAACAGCTCCGCGCTCTTGTTGACTGGGGAACCAACACCGCGAACAAGAGGGCCTACAATACTCTTGCCTCGATAGTCGCTGCTGACTTCGACCTTCCACGAGACTTCGTACATGCCCGGAACGCAAACGGCCGTGTGGCGATGGGTCTCCACGGCAACCGCATAGGAGTCGGAGAGTATGGCAGGGTGGCTATGCCTGTTCCGATGATGCACCGGCATCCTTTCGGGAGAGGCTTCCTCGGGTGGACTCCCCGCAATCAGGAAGGCTGGCACATGCGACGGATCGGTGGACAACTTTGGTTCCCGGCCGGCGCACCGATGGTGGCTGTCCGGCCCGACGGACGGCAGAAACCGGGAGAGCTTCAGACCGGCGGATACGGCTTCTATTACAAAGGAGCACCGCAGGGGGCTATGCAAGGAACGCTTCCGCAGCAGGATGTACTTGCACAGATGCAGACCGTGATCCAGCCTATCCCGCAGCCGGAACGCCCCAAAGTTCCTGCCGTGCCGTACAATCAGGCTATCACATCCGATGTCTATTTCTCCAACGAGAAGTGGCAGGAGGTGCTGAAAACGCATGGCATCGTCATAGACCAGGAGAAAAAGACCGTCACAATCCAGTCGACTGCGGAACAGGCAGACTTCGTGTATGACCTCACTGATGAAGAAGTGGCGAAACTCACCAACAACTCTATCAAGGAGGTGCCGGTGGCAGACCGCATCCGGATTATCAACGGTGTCATACAGGATGACTTCGCCGACGCAATCACACTTGACACACTCAACAAAGACACTATGTTGGAGATTGCGCTAAAGCCGGAAGTCCGTCAGGAACTCAACCAACAGGAACAGTCGGTGGTCAACCTCGTGCATAACCAGCCGACAGTCCAAAACGAGCATTACACCATTACTCCCGAAGAACAGGCGATGATGGATATGCTTCACGAAGGACATCCCGAAGTCGGCGCGGTCATCAACGGTCGAGACCTCTATGAGCTTGACGGCAACAAAGCATGGTTCCGCGAAGGGAAGCATGGCCGAGAGGTATCGGTGGAGAGTATTTCTGTCCAGCCCATAATCCCCGAGCCCAAGCCTGAGGGAGAACAGAAGGGAAAGGATAAGGGAGCCTCAGAGACTAAATATTCCATGACTGCGGTCATCAACGGCGAAGTGATTACCCATGAGATTTCGCAGAAGGATTACAACAAGTTCCTTGCCGTCAATGATCTTCAGCGTATGAAGATGTTCTCCAAAATCTTCTCGGAAGTCGATATGAAGGATATCCAGTCCACAGACAACGGGGCGAAGATTGGTGCAGGCATACTTACGGCACTGACCGTGGGAGCCGTGGTGCTTGGAGCCGCATCCCGTCCGAGACCTGAGTTTTACGGCGGCTGTCACGGGCCGAGACCGTATTTCAAGCCCGGAGTCGATACCCCCGAAGATGTAGCCGCCAGAAATTTCAATGCAATAATCAACCAACCCCGGCCGCAGGAACCACATCGCGGTCAAGGCTTTTAACTATGACCTTATGGCATTACCAAAACTCACATATGAAGATTTTAAGGCGAGGATTTCGATACAGGAGGTCTTGCAGGATGCCGGCTATCATCTCAATAGAAGGGACGGACTGCGTTATCCGTCGTATGTCCGTCTGGGCAGCGACGGGCGCAGGGTCAGCGGCGACAAGTTCATAGTGTCGGCAAACGGTATGTGCTGCTTCCAGCCGCCGGAGCGCAAGAACTACAACATAATCTCTTTCATCAAGGAGCATCCGCATTTCTTCTCCGACTACCGGCCCGGCATGTCGCCTGACCGACTTGTGAATGTCGTGTGCCACCGTCTTCTCAATCAACCACTGGAAGAGAGACAGACCCGCATACTTGACCCTGTAAAGGAACGCAAACCGTTCACAATGATGGACTATGAGTTCAGCTCGCAACGCTGGCACATAGCCAGATTCCTGATAGCAAGAGGCATCGGCAAATCGACTCAGGAGGCTTTCGAGCCTTACATGAAAGTGTCATACAAGAAACGCGATGACGGCAAACAGTTCGGCAATCTCTCCTTTCCTCTCACAATCCCCGGCAATAAAACAGTTGTCGGCATGGAACTTCGAGGCTTCCCCAACAAGGAGGGTAAGACCACCTTCAAAGGTATGGCCGCCGGAAGCAACTCCGCCGAGGGGCTATGGATAGCCTATCCATGTCATGAGGAACTGCCGCCTATGGACAAGGTGACGGGAGTTGCGTGGTTCGAGAGCGCATACGATGCCATGGCATTTTACCAGCTCAATGAACAGGCTTTCAAGGAGCACCCGGGTCTTGCAGAAAATGCGCTGTTCGTATCTACCGGAGGCACACCGACCGACGGACAGATGCGACATATGCTGAAGGCGACCCCCAACGCCCATCATTTTCTCTGTTTTGACAATGACAAGGCCGGCCGTGAGTTCTGCGCCCACTTCCATAGTTTCGCCGAAAGCATCGGGATTCCGAAGGAAAATGTCATGGACTTCTTCTTACATCCACGATATAAGGACTGGAACGATGCCTTGCAGGATAAGCCTTTCTATACCGGTGACGAGGTGATTCCACTGACACCTAAGACAAATACCGGACAGGATGTTTGGCAACAGGGAGGACTGAAACGATGAGTCCGCCAATTTCAGGCTTCGGCACGATAACCCTCCGACCTTCCTTTCTGCAATGGGTGACAGACAAATGCGGATGGATTGCCGTCAACATCATCGGATACTGCCTGTATGCCGATTCAGAACTGCCAACGGCCCTTCTTGTGCTGATGATAGCCATGTCTCTTCATCTGCTATATATGCTGCTGTATCTGA
>ERZ1673743.815-NODE-815-length-41303-cov-13.478496_pt1 | contig 41303 bp, 41 predicted proteins | sample MGYA00580197_ERZ1673743 | MGnify/ENA primary metagenome ERZ1673743 (study PRJEB41218, sample SAMN15661795) | gut metagenome | host: Homo sapiens | place: Canada: London | collected 2015-08-20/2019-03-30 | study: EMG produced TPA metagenomics assembly of...
GCAGGCCCATCCAGGCATAGGTACGGAGCAGGAAGTTCATCCACATAGGCAGCATGACCAGCATCAGCATGATGTGCTGCTTGTTCACCCGCAGGCGGGAGAGGAAGTAGCCCACCGGGAACGCAATGACCAGGCAGATGACCGTAGCGATCAGAGCCAGCAGCAGGCTGCGGGCAAACACCGAGCTGTAGCCGCTGATGGACACCAGATTGTCCAGCGTAAAATGGCCCTCGCTGTCCGTCAGGGCGTAGTACCCCACGATGAACAGCGGCACCACAGTAAACAGTGTCATCCATACAAAGTACGGGTACGCCAGCTTTTTATCGTAAATCTTCATCATGGCCGCATCACCCCTCGGACCGTGCCATGATGTGGATCTCGTTGGGGCCGATCCGCATCCCGATGGTCTCGCCCGGCGTGCAGGCACGGGTGGAGTGGATGAGCCACTCGCGGCCCTCGCAGTCCACATGCATTTCAAAGTGGACGCCCTTGAAGATCACATCGTTGACCACACCGGTCAGCTGGCCCTCCATCGGGGAGACCACCTCGATATCCTCCGGGCGCACGACCACCTGCACGCTCTGTTCCCGGGCAAAGCCGCGGTCCACGCAGGGGAAATCCACACCCGAGAACGAGACGAGGAAGTCCTTGTGCATCACGCCGTCCACAATGTTGGAGTCGCCGATGAAGTCCGCCACAAAGGCGTTCTTGGGCTCGTTGTAAATATCCTCCGGGGTGCCGATCTGCTGCACCTTGCCGCCGTTCATGACCACGACGGTATCCGACATGGTCAGGGCCTCTTCCTGGTCGTGAGTGACATAGATAAAGGTAATGTTCATCTCGCGCTGCAAACGCTTCAGCTCCAGCTGCATCTCTTTGCGCAGCTTGAGGTCCAGCGCGCCCAGAGGCTCGTCCAGCAGCAGGATCTCCGGCTCGTTGACCAGACTGCGGGCGATGGCCACGCGCTGCTGCTGGCCGCCGGACATCTGGCTGATGCTGCGGCGCTCAAAGCCTTTCAGGCCCACGACCTCCAGCATATCGCGCACCTTGCGGCGGATGGTCTCTTCGTCCATCTTTTTCAGCCGCAGGCCAAAGGCCACATTCTCAAACACGTTCAGGTGCGGGAAAAGGGCGTATTTCTGGAACACCGTGTTCACCGGGCGCTTGTAGGGCGGCACGCCCGTGATGTCCTCGCCTTTGAGCAGGACCTGGCCCGCATTGGGCTCCAGAAAACCTGCAATGAGGCGCAGAGTGGTGGTTTTGCCGCAACCGGAAGAGCCCAGCAGCGTCACAAACTCTTTGTCATGGATGTCGAGGTTCAGCCCATCCAGAATGCGCTGACCATCAAATTCCACCACGATGTCTCGCAGTGAAACGATCACCGAGTTGTCCATAATTCCATTATCCTCCTTAAACTCAGATACGAAAAAAGACAGGGTATCGACCCCATCCCTCGTACCAGGGTGACCCAGCCCCGCACAACATCCATGACAACCGTAATATTGCGCAGTTATTCTGCCCTGTCCCGTCTATCTTAATCAATCCTTGCCAAAATGTCAATCACTCTGCCGATGTTTGCCGAAACTTTGCATCCCGCAGCAAAAAAACATGCGCCGCACCGGAATTTTTGTGTGGCGCACGCTGCGTGATTTTATTCCGATTTCCATGCGTTTTCCGGCAGAAGAAGCGCCTGCACCGTGCTCTGGTCCACGGTATAGAGGGAACCATCCCCCTCCACCATCAGGTAATAGCCGTCCATGCCGCTGGCGTAGCGCAGGGTGACGGTCTTGTCCGCCGTGGTCACTTGCACGGTCACCAGCGGAGTGTCAAACCCGGCCGCGGCCAGGTCGGCACCATCCGCAGGGGTGATCTGCCCGCTGACATAACTGCTGAGCGCCGTGAGGATGGCATCCGTTTTGTCCGTGTCGAGGTCTGCCGTGGGGTCGTTTTCCAGCCGCCAGACCGTCTGATAGGCGGTGCTGTCCGAGGCCGCCTCGCTTGCGCCGCCGCCTGCACTCTCCACCGGCTCCGACATGGCTTTCAGGGAGACCGTCTCGCCATCGGCCAGCGTATAGGAGACCGCCTCGATGGCCGAGCTGGTGAGCCCCGCCGGGCTGAACGCGCCAAAAAGGGCAGCTTTGTCTTTCAAAAAGCAATTCAGCTTGGAGGACGCCACCGTATACACAGCGCTCTCCCCTGCCTTTTGCAGGTAGACATCCCCCGTGACGGCATTCTGGGCTCCGAATACCAGTGTTTCCTCGCCGCTGTCCGTGGTGATGGTCACGGTGGCCTGCGGAGTGGAGAAGCCGTAGTCCTCCCCGGCTGCTTCCTGCAGCTCACGTTTGGCGTTCAGCGCCGAAACGGCGGTCAGCATGGCGTTGCAGGAGGATTCATCCAGATGGTAGTCCGGGTCTTCCGCCAGAGACCAGCTTCCGTCGGCATACGCCAGCGTCAGGGTTCCGCTCCGCGCTTCCATTTGGATCTTCCGGACGGTATCCGACGGGATGGCCAGCACCGGGATGCTGCCGTCGGCTGCTTCACTGGCAGCCTGTTCGGCTTTCCGGTTGGATGCCGTCAGCACGGCCAGAGCGATGCCCGCCAGCACCACAAGGCCCAGCAACAGCAGCAAAACGGCGGTTTCCGGTTTCTTTTTCAGGTACTGCATCTGCTCTGCCCCCTTACTTGCGGCGGCGCAGCAGGACCACAACGGCACCTGCCGCCAGCACCGCAGCGGGCAGAACGATGACAAAGGTCAGGCCCAGCGCCACAGAGGTGGAGTTGGACACTTCCAGCGGGGCTGCCTCCAGTGCCTTGGATTCGATGAGGGTCGTGCTCTCCTCAAAGGCCAGCGTGGTGGCGCAGGCCTGCAGGAACGTCACGTTGCCGGGCAGCACCTGATAGATGCCCTCGTTATCCATATTGCCGCAGTCGATCCAGATGACTTCCGCTTCGGTGTTCTCATTGCGGGCGTAGGCCGCCAGCGTGAACGGGCCGTCCGGGTCGCCGTCCTCCTGCGTAAGGGTCGTCATCTCATAGCCCGCCGTCTTACTGTAGGCCTCAGCGGAGGTGGTCAGCAGGGCTTCCGAGATCACGTCTTCTGTCTCAGTCAGGGCGATGCCCTGGGCCATCTGAAGCAGAACACCGCGGTTTTTGTCCACGTTGTCCAGCACGCCGCTCTCCACCGCAGAGGCGTAATCCGGCAGCAGATAGGTGGGGTAGCCGTTCATAGAATGACTGCTGTCCCCCTCCACCACCAGACCCTCCGTGCGGGAAAGTCCAAACTCTGCCAGCAGGGCATCCAGATTGGGGGTGCGGTTGTAGCTGTCCGTGGTGATCAGCAGTTTGCCGCCCCGGCTCAGGTAGCCGCGCAGGTCGCTCATCTCGTCCACCAGTGCCCCGGCGGAAGCAAAATCCTGCACGGGGTTGTTGATGATGAGCAGGTCACAGTCTTCCGGGATGCTGTCCGAGAGCATATCCAGCCCGGTGAGAGTCAGGTTCTGGTTTTCCAGTGCACTGGTCAGGGTATCCGTCAGCGTCTGCTCCCCGTGGTTGGTGGTGTAGTAGGCGTGATGCTCTTCCCCGCTGGTCAGGCGGTAGATGGCCGAGGTGATCTTGTTTTCCCCGTCAAAGGTCACGCTGGAAGTACCTGTGAGGGAATAGTTGCTGTAGTCTTCTTCGTAGAGGTCCGCGGCATCCAGCACCGTGCTGTTTTCGCCGCAGACCAGAATGAGGCTTCCATTGGTCACATCTGTGGCCCCATACTGGGTGGCAAAGGTCGGGTAGAGGGCCGGGTCTTTCAGCTCCCAGCTCAGGTGGCTGCTCTCAGCCGCGTAGTGATCCAGCAGCTTGGAGATGATGACATCCTCGTTGCCCGTCTCCGCCAGATAATAAATTTTAACATCCTGGGTCAGATTTTTGACCACCTCAATGGAGTTGTCGCTCAGGGTGTAGAGCCCCGCCTCCGAGAGGTCCCACTCCGTATACCGGGACGGGATGGCCCGGACGATGAGGTTGAGCAGAATGACCAGCACCAACACCAGCGCCGTGACCGCTGCGGAATAGACTCCGCTGCGGAAGATTTTACTGGCTGCTTCGCTTTTCTTCCGCTTGTTCCAATTCAATTTCATACCGTTTTCCTCCTCTCAGTTCCAGCGGCGCTTCTCGATGCTCTGCGCCGTAAAGAACAGGAACAGCCCCGTCACCGAGAGGTAATACACCAGCGTCGGGAGAGAAAAACTGTTGTTGACGAATTCTTCAAAGGGGGTAAACAGGCACAGCGCACTCAGCACCGTGCTGAATGCGCTGGTCAGCCAGGCGCTCTTTAAGAGGAAGAGGCCGGACAGCCCCATGCAGAGGGCCGCGAACAGCAGACATCCCAGGGTAAAGCTCCGGGTGCGCAGCCCCACCAGCACGGAGGCTGCTCCCGCCAGCCCGGTAAAAACCGCCAGCGCCACGGCACTGCCCGCGTTGAACATGGTGCGCAGACTGGGCATCATGTAGGCCAGCAGCAGCACTGCCACGCCCATAACGGCGGCAATGATCTGGTTCTCCGTCAGACCGGAGAGGAACTCCCCGATGGCGATGGCCGCACAGCCCAGCAGAAAATAGCATAAAAGGCCCGCGAAGTTGGCCGCCAGTGCCGTGGTGGTGCTGCCCAGCCCCCAGAGAATCAAAATCATGACGGCATCCACGAGGCAGGGAATCGCAAAAATGACCGCCATGGCAAAAAATTTGCCCAGCACGATGCCCCATACCGACACCGGGCTGGTAAGAAGAAGCTGATCCGTGCGGCTGCGGCGCTCCTCGGCCAGCGAGCGCATGGTGAGCACCGGGATATAGAGCAGCAGGATAAAAATGGTGCGGTAGAGCGTGTAGTAGCTGAAATCCGTCATGCCATAGCCCAGATCCAGCGCCAGAAAGTAAAGCCCGGAGGTTGCCAGCAGAAAGGCCGTGAGCACATAGCCCATCATGCCATGGAAATAGCTTTTCAGCTCCCGTTTAAAAATCGCTGTCATGGGGTTCCTCCTCTTCTTCCGGGTCGGTCTGTGCCCCGGTCAGGGCCAGGAAGACTTCTTCCAGGCTTCTGCCGTCCGCGGTCAGCTCCTGCAGGGTGCCGGAGGCCGCCAGTTTGCCTTTGGAAAGGATGAGCACCTGCTGACAGACCGCCTGCACCTCGCTGAGGATATGGCTGGACAAAATGACGGTGTGGGCCTTGCCCAGCTCCCGGATGAGTTTGCGCATTTCGATCACCTGCGCCGGGTCCAGGCCCACGGTCGGCTCGTCCAGAATGATGATCTTTGGGCTGCCCAGCAGAGCCTGCGCAATGCCCACCCGCTGTTTATAGCCCTTGGACAGGCTGCGGATGAGCCGGGGCAGCACTTTTTCCAGCCCCGTCCGCCGGGCGGCACGGAGCACCTGCTCCTTGCGCTGGGCACGAGGGACTTTTTTGAGCTCTGCCACAAAGTTCAGGTACTCCCCCACCGTCATTTCCGGGTAGAGGGGCGGCTGCTCCGGCAGATAGCCCACGCAGGCCTTGGCCTCGTCGGCCTCCTCCGGCAGCGGGTGCCCCGCCACCGTTACCTGCCCGCTGGTAGCCGAGAGATACCCGGTGAGGATATTCATAATGGTAGACTTGCCCGCGCCGTTGGGCCCGAGCAGACCGTAGATCTGGCCGTCCTCCACCGTGAACGAGACATCGTCCACCGCCAGATGACCGCCGTATTTTTTGGTGAGATGGGATACTTCGATCACAGAATAACGCTCCTTATCTCAGCATCTTGTGCTTTATTGTTGGTATATTCTAGGATATAAATGTGTTCAAAATAAGGCAAAGAAGTGTAAACTCCGCAAGACGCCCCATTGTGGCAGAAAACGACACCTGCACAAAACAAAAAGCGCCGCTCCCCGCAGGGAACGACGCTGAGAAAAGACCAGTAATTACTTACGGCCGAAGCGCTTGTTGAAGCGCTCAACACGTCCGCCGGTGTCAACCAGCTTCTGCTTACCAGTGTAGAAAGGATGGCACTTGGAGCAAACTTCGACGTGGATCTCGGGCTTGGTGGAACGAGTCTTGATGACGTTGCCGCATGCGCAGGTGATGGTGCAGTCAACGTAGTTCGGATGGATACCCTGTTTCATTCTTTTCACCTCATTTCTGGTTCTGACTTATTGGGGCCATATTTAATGTATGTGCCCATCACAACCTTCAATATCGGCTACCCCGTCGAGCGGCCTTGGAAACGATTGCCTTAATATTATAGCACGGATTTCGAGAATTGCAAGAGGGAAATTTTGATTTTTTCGATTTGCAAAAGACAAAATCAAAATTGAACCATGACCTGATGATTTTAAAATATCATAAAAAGCAAAACCAGCCTAGCAGTTTCACCTGTTAAGCTGGTTTATTATTTTATCTTGACAATTTCTGGGATAAGAATTATACTGTCTCTATCATAAATCGACTTAGGTTCTACCTTTCTCTAAGTAGTATCTCATACTACGAAACGGACGACATTTGTCGTCATTGCTTCCAGCATACATAGGGCGAGTTCCAGTGCATGTTGCTTTTGCAATATGCGACAGGGGATTTCATTATCCCTATGAGAAAGGAGGCCAAAAGATGGTTTATGACATTTCTATGATGGTGCTCAGTATTATTGGCGCCATTGGAGCCTTGCTGACCATTGGGGACCAGTTCAAGCGCTCCTAAGGGAGAAAAACGGCCATGCTGTGAAAACGGCTATGGCCGTTTTTTATTTTACCCTACTCTCTGCCGCTTATCCAGCCGCATCTTGTCCGCAATCATTGCGATGAACTCGCTGTTCGTGGGTTTGCCTCTCAGGTTATGAATCGTATACCCGAAATAGCTGTTCAGGGTATCCACATCACCCCGGTCCCACGCCACCTCGATGGCATGGCGGATGGCGCGCTCCACCCGACTGGCGGTAGTGCCGTTTTTCTTGGCGATTTCCGGGTACAGGCGCTTGGTCACGGCATTGATGTAATCCGGTTCATCCATCGTCAGGAGGATGGCGTCCCGCAGGAATTGGTAGCCCTTGATGTGGGCAGGGACACCGATCTGGTGCAAAATCTCGGTAACGGTCAGCTCGTCGCTGTCCACGCTGGTCTGCACCAGAACGCGCTTCTCGTGGCCAAGGGCCACCTTGAGAACCCGGCTGGCCAGAACATTTTCGTCAAACGGCTTGACGAAATAGTACGCGAAGCCCTCATCCAGCAGTTCCTGCACCATTTCTTCGCTCTGGAACGCACCTGTCACAAAAAACGCGGTGTGGCGCTCCCCGGCGGCATTGTACTTCTGTTTGACGGCCAACGCGTCCAGCCCCGGCATAAATGCATCCAGCAGGACCACCTGCGGCCGCACGGAGAGCATTTTCTGCAGGACTTTCAGCCCGTCTTTCTCCACGACCGTCACCTCGACGCCTTTGAGCTCCAGCGCCTCGCGGCAGGCTGCCGTAACTTCCGCACTGGTATCCGACATCAAAAATTTCACTTTATCCATCGTACTTTCCTCCAATGTGTGCTTCAATCTGTGCAGTTCCCTTAACGATTTATATTTTACCATATTATTCCATTCTTTTCAATGGTTATTTTTGACATATTTAGGAAAGTAATGTCGTTTTGGATTTATTTATTTTGCTATAAATTCCCAGATTTTACTCGGTTACCCGTTCTGCCTGTTCCAGCATGGTCTGCGCAAAGATGCCGTACCCCCGGGTGGGGTCGTTGACCAGCACATGGGTGACTGCCCCCACCAGGCGGCCGTTCTGCACGATGGGGCTCCCGCTCATCCCCTGCACGATGCCGCCCGTCTGGGCCAGCAGTTCCCGGTCCACCACTCGGAGGACCATGTTGCGGCGGGGATCCGCATCGCTGATCTTCTCAATTTTGACCCGGTAAGCCCGGGGCGTCTCGCCGGAGGTGGTCGTCCAGATCTCAGCTTCCCCAGCCTCCACCTCCTGCGCAAAGGCCACCTCCATCTTTTGGCCTGCAAACTGGGCGCGGGTGCTGCCGTAGACGCCGTTTTCCCCATTGATCCGGATGGTGCCGATGGCGTGGGCACTCAGGAAGCGGCCTTTCAGCTCTCCGGGACTGCCTGCCGTCCCCTTGCTGCATCCGGTGATCTGGCAGGGCACGATCTCGCCGCTGCGCAGGGCGATGCTCTCCCCGGTATCGCTGTCACTGATGGGATGGCCCAACCCCGCGAACACGCCCTTTTCCTCGTCGGCAAAGGTCAGGGTCCCCACCCCTGCCGAGGAATCCCGCACCCACATCCCGGCCCGCCACTGGCCTGCCGTGGCGTCCCAGGCAGGGGTCAGGGTGGTTTGCAGCTGTTCCCCGCCGCGGATATAGATGACCTCCACTTCCGCTCCCTGCGCCGCGTCCAGCGCAGCTTTCACGGCGTCATTGTTTTCTGTGGCGGTTTCTCCGATGCAGACCACCCGATCCCCCAGGTGCAGGCCCGCCGCCTTGGCGGGGTTGGCGGTGCTGCCATCTGCCCGGTCCACATCGGAAAAGCCCACGATGAGCGCCCCCTCGGAGAACATCTTGACTCCAAAGGGCGTCCCGCAGACGGTTACGCTGGGGCGTGTTGTCACCACCGTGCGGATGGTCTTGACGGGCAGCCAGCCGCCCAGGGCCAGCGTGGTCTGGTAGCTGCCCACCGCGCGGGTGCTGACAACATTCTGGCTCCCGTGCAGGCGCAGCGGCTCCACCCAGCCAAACCGGGGCAGCACAAGGGCCTGCTCAGGTTCCAGGTACACGCGGTCCGGCAGGCAGGCGTTCAGCCAGCCCAGCGCGGCGGCCAGCGCCGCCAGCAGATACACTGCTGCCAGCTTCACCCGCCGTCCTCTTCCGCTCCTGCGGTTCTGCTCTTCCACGCGTTTTGCCCCCTTTTGCGGTTTGGGGGTAGTATGTGCAAAAGAAATGCGAATTATAAACAAAAAGAGCCCCTCAGCCAAAGCTGATGAGCTCATCTGTCTTTATGCGGAAGAAGGGACTTGAACCCTCACTCACGAAGAACTGGTGCCTAAAACCAGCGCGTCTGCCGTTCCGCCACTTCCGCACATACCAACTTGATTAGTTTAGCAAGATTCATGTAAAATGTCAATCATTTGCCGCACGATTCCCCTATTTCCCCCGGTAGACGTTCCTGACGTTCCAGAACCCGCACACTCGTAAACAGCCCACTGGGCTGTTTACTGCCCCGCCTACGGCGTGGCCGTGCTGTTCAAATCCTCTCCTCCGCACAACAAAAAGACCAGAACACAATGTGTTCTGGTCTTTAGTGCGAAGGAGGGGATTTGAACCCCCAAGGATAAACCACACGCACCTCAAACGTGCGCGTCTGCCAGTTCCGCCACCCTCGCATACCTGTTATACAGTTCTCCGGTTTTTGAGGTAGAAAACCGTTGGTGCGGACTGCTTGGATATAGTAACATATTTCCGGCCATTCGTCAAGTGGTTTCTTTGTTTCTCATAAGTTTTTTTATGCTTCATATCTATAATAGCAGCGCAGCGCGCGCAAAAGCAGCCTTGCGGGCAATTGCACAGGTCATTTGTACGCGGAAAGTGTGCCTGCGGCACTGCGCCCAGAGCAAAGGAGGGGTTTGTATATGAAGCAATTTGTGCAGCGCGCCGGCGGGCGCATCGGGCTATGGGGCGGGCTGCTGGCGGCTGCGCTGGCAGCGTTTGCGGCGGGGTGGCTGGTGCCGGCACGCGCGCCGGTGGGCTGCAATCTGAACGAGCTGACCGCCGCGCCGGACTTTTCGCCCTTTTCCCCTGCTGCACCGGCGGTGGCTACATCCGATGCCGGTACGCCCGCCGCCCCTTCCCTGCCGGAAAAATGGGTCTGCCTGACCTTTGACGACGGCCCCAGCAAGACTACCCCGGAGGTGCTGGCGGCGCTGGATGCCGCCGGAGTGCACGGCACCTTTTTTGTGGTGGCCACCGGCTACAATGAGAAATATCTGCCCCTGCTCACACAGGCTGCTGCCGCCGGGCATCAGATCGCGCTGCACTCTGCCTCCCACGAATACAGCGACATCTACCGCAGCAGCGCCGCCTACTGGAAGGACATCGCCCTGCTGAAACAGCGCATTGCGCCCTATGTGGACGCTGAGAGCATCCGGTACCTGCGCTTTCCCGGCGGCAGCACCAACACCGTAAGCCGCCGCTACGGTGGCAAGGGGCTGATGCCGCAGCTGAAAACCGAGGTAGAGCAGCGCGGCTGGCAGTGGGTGGACTGGAACGTCTGCGCCGAGGACGCCGTGGGCGGGCACCCCAGTGCGGATACCATCTACCGCAATGTGGTGCGGGAGACCGGCGAGCAGACCCATTGCGTGGTGCTGATGCACGATTCTGCCACCACCCACACCACCGCCGAGGCGCTGCCGGATATCATCCGGTGGTATGCGGACAACGGCTACACCTTTTTGACCGTAGCCGAGGCGCTGCCGCTGGGGTAGTACACCTTACAGCCATTTTTCAAAGCAGCGTCCCAGCAGTACCCCGGCAGAGGCCAGCACCGCCAGCCAGAGCCAGCCTGCGCCGCCGGTCACCACCCACCCCGCCGCCAGAATGGCGGCAAAGGTACATACCGGCGGCACAGCGAGGCGCAGGATATGCAGCAGCTTCTCCCGCTGTGGCGGCAGTCCGGTGTCCAGCTGCTCGGGATGCACAGCATCGCAGCAGATCTCGTCCCGGTACTTGCCCGGGTTGCGGTAGGCCTTATACGCGATGTCGTCCAGCAAAAACTCCGGATACATTCCCTCTTTGGTCAGGGTGAACTGCATCCCCTTTTCCTCTGCATAGGCCTGCAAAGCCGCCGTAAACTCCTGCGGGGTGTTGATGCTGCCCTGCGGAATAAAGAAAAAGTGCTTTTGATGCTGCACCTGCGCCAGCGTGCAGTAATCCTGCAGCCAGCCGGAGAAGAAGCCCTGCTGCGGGGCGGGGCTTTCCATGCGGGTCAGGCAGGCGTCCACATCCAGCGTGTCCGCCTGCGGAGCCTGCCGGGCAAGGTCGGCGCAAAACTGCATGGCTGCTGCCAGCTGCGCCGCCTGCTGCTCCAGCACGGTCTGCTGGGCTTGCAGCGCCTGCTGCAGGGGCTGTTCCCCGCGCAGCACCGCCTTGATGGTAGGCAGCGGCACATCCAGCATCCGCAGCATACGGATGAGCTTGAGGGTACGGATGTTCCCGGCGGTGTAATCGCGGTAATCGTTGCCCTGCCTGCGTGCCGGTGTGAAGAGCCCCTCTTTTTCATAAAAGCGGATGTTCGGGGCGGACACACCGCTTTGTTCGGAAGCCTGTTTGATATTCATTTGCTTCACCTCCGCCCTTACATTACACCTTAAAGCCGGTTGAAGGTCAAGGGTTTTGCGCAAAAAACCGAGCCGCCGCACAAAAATGTGCAGGCAGCTCGGTTTTTCAATGCAAAATATCCGTCAGCGCGGAGGATCAGTCCGCAGACTGGCAGAACACAGAGAAGGTGCGGTAAGCCATGTACAGGTCGGTCTTATGGATGACCTCGAAGGGAGAGTGCATGGACAGCACAGGCACACCCATATCCAGCACCTTGATGCCGCGGTTTGCCACATACTTGGCAATGGTGCCGCCGCCGCCCAGATCCAGACGGCCCAGCTCACCGATCTGCCATGCCACGTCGTTCTCGTCCATCATGCGGGTAACATAGCCCACCAGCTCGGCGGAAGCATCGTTGGCAGCGCTCTTGCCGCGGCTGCCAGTGTACTTGAACAGGGCGATGCCGCGGCCTGCGTAGGTGCCGTTCTTGGGCTCAAAGGCGCTGGCCCAGGACGGATCGTAAGCGGCGGTCACGTCGGCAGAGAGGCAGACGCTGTTCTGGAATGCAATGATGTCATCCTGACCGGCGGCGCGGCAGAGCTGCTGCATAAAGTGGAAGACGTACATGCTCTGCATACCGGTCACGCCGTCGGAGCCGATCTCTTCCTTATCGGTCAGGACGCAGACGGTGGTGAACGCGGGGTTCTTGGTCTCGATCTCCGCCATCAGAGCGGGGTAAGCATCGACCCGGTCATCGTGGCCGTAGGCGCCCAGCAGGGCGCGGTCAAAGCCGACGTCACGGCACTTGTAAGCGGGCACGACCTCGATCTCAGCGCGGGTGAAGTCTTTCTCGGTGATGCCGTACTTCTCGTTGAGGAGGATCATCGTGTTGAGCTTGACGGCCTCCTTGATGTCGGCATCCTCCACAGCCTCGGAGCCGATGAGAATGTTGAGCTCCTCCGCCTTGATGCCCTCGCTCAGCTTCCGCTCGTTCTGCTCAGCTCCCAGATGGGGCAGCAGGTCCGTGATGCAGAAGACGGGATCAGACTCGTCCTCGCCCACATTCACGCTGACGGTGGTGCCGTCGGCACGGGAGAACACGCCGTGGATGGCCAGCGGCATGGTGCCCCACTGATACTTGCGGATGCCGCCATAGTAGTGGGTCTTGAAATAGCTGAAATGGTCGGACTCGTACAGCGGGTTGGGGCGCAGATCCAGGCGGGGGCTGTCGGTGTGGGCAATGACCAGGTGGAAGCCCTCCTCATAGGGACGGGTGCCGATGGTGGAAGCCACGACAGCCTTGTTCAGCTGGATGAAGTAGACCTTATCACCGGGGGCGTAAGTCTTTTTGGGGTCAAACAGCTGGTAGCCAGCGTCTTTCAGCATCTGCTCGCTCTCAGCGGCCACCTCGCGCTCGGTCTTGCCGTTATCGAGGAACTTGCGGTAGCCCTCTGCAAAATCGGCGGCTGCCTTTTTGACATCTGCGGATTTGTCCGCCGCGTAAGCGGGGGTATAGAGCAGCTTTTCGGCCAGCTGCTGGGTCGGAGTTTTTTCTGCCATAGAATTTCTCCTGCCTTTCTGTTTTCTATCCTAAATATTTTAAATATTTCAAACCAGCGGGTCTTCCCTGCCGGTTTTACCAAATTTTGTCCGGCTCACGGCGTGCCGTAAAGCCGGGTGTACACGCCGTAGCAGGCGGTGATCTTTTCCACATAGTGGTGCATCTGGTTGTACGGGAAGCCTTTCAGGGTCTGCCCGTCGGAGGAATGCTCCTCCATCTGCAGCAGGGTGTCCACCGTGCCCCAGCCGCTGTGGTAGGCAGCCGCTGCCGTGGCTACATCGTTGCTGTAGCGTTCCATGCACAGGTGCAGGTAGTAGCAGCCAAACCGAATGCTCACGGCAGGGTCGTAGAGGTCACCAAATGTCAGGTCTTCGTCCGGGGCGATCTTGCTCCGCAGCCAGAGGAATGTTTCCTCCGTCATCTGCATCAGGCCCCGGGCCTCTACGGTAGAGGTGGCATCCGGGTCAAACCCGCTCTCCGTGCGGATAAACGAGTAGACCAGCAGCGGGTCCAGCTGATAGACCTGCGCCCACTGCTCCACAAGGGCCTGATATTTGCGGGGGTAGAACTGCTGCTCCACCTGATCGCGGACCGACGGCACCGAGAGCACCACCATCCCCACCAGCACCAGAAGCACCAGGCTTTCATCAATTTTTTCAAAATGGACGCGCCACCCCGTCTTTCCCGGCCGCCTCAGCCAGCAGCTGCTCACACAGTGTGTTGGCGGAAGCTTCCAGCGCCTCCAGCGCTCCGTCGTTGCAAAGGACGTAATCCGCATGGGCACGCAGTGTTTTTTCGGGTGTCTGTGCATTCAGGCGGCGGGCAGCCATCTCCGGTGAAATGCCGTCCCGGGCCGCAATGCGGGCCACACTGGTAGCAAAGGGAGCGGTCACGACCGCCAACCGGTCACATTCCGCTTCCGCCTCCGTGCCCACAATGACAGCCCCATCCAGCACAAAGAGGCGGTTTCCGGCTTCCTGCGCCGCCTGTTTCGCTGCCCGGATGCGGCGGAGGATTTCCGGGTGGGTCAGCGCGTCCAGCGCCCGCTTGCCCTCCGGCGTTGCAAAGGCCCGGTCTGCCAGCAGGCGGCGGTCCAGCGTGCCATCTGCCCGGAGGATATCGTCCCCGAACCGCTCCGCCAGCTGGGGCAGCAATGGCGAGCCCGGGAGCAAGATCTCCCGGGACATCTGATCGGCATCGGCCAGCGGGACACCGTGTGCAGCAAAAATAGACGTGACCGTGGATTTGCCGCAGCCGCTGCGGCCCGTAATGCCCAGCGTGATCATAGCTTGATCACCCGGAATGCCGCCGCCCGGATCAGGCGGTTGTAAACAGCCATGGAGAGGCCGTCTTTCTGGGGGCAGCGGGCATAGACCACGGAATCTCCCTGCTCATCCAGTGCGCGCAGGCTCCGGAAGATGTGCTTAGCCTGGTCGGCACCATCGCCCTCGCGGCCATACTCCACACAGGGCACTCCCAGCTTTTCGGCCTCGCCGGTAAAGCAGAGGCAGCTGGGGTTCTGGTCGGCGTGGGCGTCCACATACGCCTTGAACTGCTCAAAGCTGCCCTCCAGCAGGGTCACATCCGCCTTGGGGGCGTAGTGCTTATACTTCATGCCGGGGCTGCGGACGACCGCGCCCTCCGGCAGCTTCTCGAGGATGGCCTTGGAGACTTCCACTTCCTCGCCCAGCGCACGCTCGAGGTCTTCCAGCGTGATGTGGCCGGGACGGAACAGAGTGGGCTTTTCGCCCACCACCGACACGACGGTGGACTCCACGCCCCAGTCGCACTCGCCGCCGTCCAGAATGAGGGGCAGGCGGCCATCCATATCGGTAAAGACGTCCTGTGCGTTGGTGGGGCTGGGCTTGCCGGAGAGGTTGGCCGACGGGGCCGCAAAGGCACAGCCGCTGGCCTCGATGACGGCCCGTGCCACCGGGTGGCTGGGCATCCGGATGCCCACGGTATCCAGACCGGCACAGCACTCCGCTGCCACCTCCGGGCCGCGGGGCATGATAATGGTCAGGGGGCCAGGGCAGAACGCCGCCATCAGCAGCTGGGCACGCTCCGGCACCTCACTGACAAGGCCGGGCAGCATGTCCGGGCCTGCAATGTGGACGATGAGAGGGTTATCCTGCGGGCGTCCCTTTGCCACAAAGATTTTTTTGACGGCTTCCCCGTTGCGGGCGTCGGCTGCAATGCCGTACACCGTTTCCGTAGGGAGAGCCACCAGCTCTCCCTGCCGCAGAAGCTCTGCGCCGCGGGCGATGCCTGCCGCATCCGCCGGGCGAAGTTCCGTTTTTATTTTCATACAAATCATCGCTCTTTTCTACTGTAAAGTATAGTTTCTTTACACCGTTTCGTGCGTATTATCTATCACTTTGCGTGTCCAGCTGGCGCAGCTTTTCAGCCTGCTCGCGCATGGCAAGCGCATCGATGATCTCATCCAGATTGCCGTCCATGATCTTGTCCAGATTATGGACCGTCAGGCCAATGCGGTGGTCCGTGCAGCGGTCCTGCGGGAAGTTGTAGGTGCGGATCTTTTCGCTCCGGTCGCCGGTACCCACCTGCCCCTGCCGGTTGGCATTGATGGCATCCTGCTGCTCTTTCTGCTTCTGGGCCAGCAGGCGGCTGCGCAGAATTTCAAGGGCCTTATCTTTATTCTGGAACTGGCTGCGCTCGTTCTGGCATTCTACCACCATGCCGGTGGGGAGATGTGTCACACGGATGGCGCTGGAAGTCTTGTTGATGTGCTGGCCGCCGGCACCCGAAGAGCGGAATGTATCAATGCGGAGGTCTTTCATGTCCAGCGCAAAATCCACTTCCTCGGCCTGGGGCATTACGGCTACCGTTGCCGTGGAGGTGTGGATGCGGCCCTGTGTCTCCGTTTCCGGCACTCGCTGCACTCGGTGGACACCGCTCTCATATTTGAGGCGGTTGTAGGCGCCCCGCCCGTTCACCGCGATGATGGCCTCTTTCACGCCGCCCAGCTCGGTCTCGTTGAGGTTGAGCACTTCCCACTCCCAGCCCCGGCTCTGGACGTACATGCTGTACATCCGCATCAGGCTGTGGGCAAACAGGGCCGCTTCCTCGCCGCCGGCTCCGCCGCGCAGCTCCAAAATCACGCTTTTTTCGTCATTTGCATCCTTGGGCAGCAGCAGAATTTTGAGATTATTTTCCAGCTCCGCCACATCCTGACTCTTTTCGCTGACTTCCTGCTGTACCATTTCCTTAAAGTCCGCGTCGAGGGTCTCCCCCTCCAGCAGGGCTTTGGCCTGTTCCAGATGATCTTTGGCGGTAGCCAGCTTCCGGTAGGCGTCCACCACAGGCTCCAGCTCGTGGTACTCCTGCATCAGGCGGCGGAACAACGCCGGGTCTGCAGCCGTTTCCGGCTGGTTCAGGCGGATGGAAAGCTCCTCAAACCGGTGGCTGACCGCCTCCATTTGGGAAAACAGTTTTGGCATATTGGGCAGTTCTCCTTACAACAATTTCCGAATGTGCTGACAGCTGCAAGGCGCTACACCGTGCCCGGTTTGATGACTTTTTTGATGTTCTTTTCAATTTTTGCGCGGGGCAGCATGACCTCGCGGCCACAGCCCGTGCAGCGGATTCTGAAATCCATGCCCACGCGCAGCACCTCAAAGCTTGCAGCGCCGCAGGGGTGCTTTTTGCGGGTGAGGATGGTATCTCCCACTGCAATGTCCATAAGTGTATCCCTCCTGCTTGTACAAAGTGGTACAGGCCGTATGGGCGGGGCACAACCCCACGCATACAGATATAGTATAAACCAAACTCGTGCAAAATGCAAATATCTGCTGCCGGCTGCGCATATGGTGTACCAGCCTGGTGCCACCAGCCGGACCGCAGGCAAAACACAAGAGAAAGAGGAATGAAAGATGATGCAAACATTCAGAACCGAAAGCAACTACCGCAGTGCGAACCGCCTCTCCCCCGCGGAGCTGCGGGCCGCCATGGCCAACCGCGAGATTTTGCAGAGCACCGCCCTCGCCTTTGATACCCAGCGGCAGCTCCGCTTTGAGCTGGGCGGCACCAAAGCGGTGATGCCCTTTGCCCAGTGTGCCGACGGAGCGGAAAACGGCTCGGTGCGGGATATTGCCGTGCTGACACGGGTGGGCCGCCCCACCTGTTTTATCATTGAATCTCTGGATACCGATGAGAGCGGCCAGCCGTTCTACCGGCTCTCCCGGGCTGAGGCCCAGCGGATGTGCAAGGCGGAGTATCTCGACACCCTGACGCCCGGCGATATCCTGCCCTGCACCGTGACCCATATTGAACCCTTTGGCGCGTTTTGTGATGTGGGCTGCGGCATCAGCGCCCTTTTGCCCATTGATTGCATGTCCGTCAGCCGCATTTCTTCCCCCGCTGACCGGGTCAGCGTAGGGCAGCAGATTCTGTGCGCCATCAAGAGCCGGGATGTACAGGGGCGGTTCGTGCTCACCATCCGGGAGCTGCTGGGCACCTGGGCCGAGAACGCCGCCGCTTTTACCGTAGGGGAAACGGTCGTGGGCATCGTGCGGAGCGTGGAGGAATACGGCACCTTTATTGAGATCGCGCCCAACTTGGCCGGGTTGGCGGAAAGCTGCCCCGACCTGCACCCCGGCCAGCCTGTGAGTGTCTACATCAAAAATATCCTCCCGGACAAAATGAAGATCAAGCTGGTCATCGTCAACCACAGCCTGAGCCAGAGCCACCGGTTTGAGCTGCGGTATTTCATCACGGAGGGGCACCTGGATCACTGGCTCTACTCCACCCCGGAGAGCCACAAACGGATCGAGACGGATTTTGCGGTTGCGGCTTGCAATCCGGCCTGAAACCCTTTATACTAGGGTAGAATAGAAAATAAAACCAGAGGAGATGTGTGAACGATGGCCGCCAACGATGCTTTTACTGCCGGAGTACGTCCCGGCGGGCTGACGAACAGCACCGAGATCCGGTTGCTGCTGTGCTATCTGGTCAAGAATGCCGGGCCCATTACCCGGACGGAGATCGAAAACGCCCTGATGGAGGAAGCGCTGGTCAATTACTTTGAGATCGGCTCCTGTCTGGACGATATTACCCGGCAGAGCCTTGTCACTTTGCAGAACGACCGCTACGCTATCACGGAGAAAGGCCGCAAGGTAGCGCAGGAGCTGGCCTACGATCTGCCCCGCAGTGTGCGGGAGCGGGCCGTGGCTGCCGTCTTTCGGGCCCAGACCTGGGCCCGAAAGGAAGCGGAATACAGTGCCCGCATTACCGAGAAAGCGGACGGCCACTGCTCCGTCCGCTGCACGGTCAAAGCGCTGGACCAGGAGCTGTTCTGCCTGGATTTGGGCACCCCGGACCGTCTGAGCGCCGAGCTGGTCAAAAAGCAGTTCATCCTGAAAGGCAATGAGATCTATCAGATGCTCATTACCAAATTGACCGAAGAAAAAAACTGACCTTTTGCAATTTTTACAAAGAGAACGTCCCCTGCCCCAGCGGCCATTTGCGGCCACACGGGTGCAGGGGGCTTTTTGTCTTACCCCAAACAGCCTCGTTATTTTTTCTACTTTGGCTAAGAATCTTAACAATGGGCAGACTTTATGGTACGCTTATTAGATGTGAGTATTTTTGACACAGCCGTGGGCGTGATCGTGGCGCTGGCCGTCAACTACTACCTGCCCCGGGAAAAAGTCGTGCTCCTGTGGGAGGGGTTCAAAGCCAGAATTTCCGGTAAGAGCGCAAAATAACCCGTTTTACTGTTTGCCCAGCTGCCAGAAGGCCACGGCGCTGGCTGCCGCCACATTGAGCGAATCCACCCCGTGGGACATGGGGATCTTGACCGTGTAATCGCAGGCGGCAATGGTGGAACGGGCCAGGCCGTCGCCCTCGGTGCCCAGCACGATGGCAAGCTTGGGTTCCTTGGCCAGCTGTTCGTCGTCGATGCTGACAGAACGGTCACTCAGGGCCATGGCAGCCGTTTTGAAGCCCAGCGCATGGAGCTGCTCCATTCCCTTTTCCGGCCAGTCGGCGGGCGTCTGGCCGATCTGCGCCCAGGGCACCTGAAAGACAGTTCCCATGCTCACCCGCACCGCCCGGCGGCAGAGCGGGTCACAGCAGGAGGGGTTGATGAGGACAGCATCCATGTTGAGGGCCGCTGCACTGCGGAAGATGGCCCCCACGTTGGTAGAATCCACAATGCCCTCCAGAACAGCCACCCGCCGGGCATTTTTACAGAGTTCTTCCACGGAACGGGGTGCCGGACGGCGGAATGCGCAGAGCACGCCCCGGGTAAGTTCAAAGCCCGTCAGAGCCGCCAGCAGCTCTCGATCCGCCGTGTAAACAGGAGCATCCCCGCAGCGGGTCAGGATTTCTGCCGCCGGACCGGTGATCTGTTTGCGCTCCATCAAAAGGGAGAGCGGCTGATAGCCTGCATCCAGCGCCCGGGAAATAACTTTGGGGCTCTCGGCAATAAAGATGCCTTTCTCCGGCTCCAGACGATTGCGCAGCTGGTTCTGGGTCAGCCGGGCATAGGGGTCCAACTCCGGGGCGTGAAAATCGGTGATCTCGATGATATTCGGCATAGGATGCTCTCCTTTGGCATTGTTCAGAATTGTGTGGCCTTATTCTAGCACATCCGGCTCCAGAATGCAAAAATGCAGAGTCCGCCTTTGGCTGGCATATCATTTCCACATGTCAGCCATACCCCGGAATCTATCTTGTGCTTTTTGCCAAATGTGCTTATAATAAAGGAGCTGCCTTTTGCGGCGGCAGTCTTTGAAATTCAAGAGAGGTGGAATACTCCATGCAGACCAGCTCGGCGTCCAAGCGCCTGCTGCACGGCCAGATGTCGGAATCGTTCGTCACGGCCATGTTTTTGTCCCTTTCAGGCGGCTTACAGGACGCATATACCTACTTTTTCCGCGGCAAGGTTTACGCCAATGCCCAGACGGGCAACATCGTGTTGCTGAGCCAGCACCTGTTTACCGGAGATTTTCTCAAAGCGCTTCATTACCTGATCCCGCTGGTCGCTTTCGCTTCCGGCATTCTGGCGGCGGAACTGTTCCGGGAACACTTCCAGAGCCTGAAAGCCCTGCACTGGCGGCAGATGATCGTTCTGGCAGAGATCCTGCTCCTGTTCAGCGTGGGATTTTTCCCGCAGGAGCTGAACCTGCTGGCCAACGCCGTCGTCTCGTTCTCCTGCGCCATGCAGGTACAGACGTTCCGCAAGGTGAACGGCTATGCATACGCCAGCACCATGTGCATCGGCAATATGCGCGGCGGCATGGAAGCTCTGGCTGTCTGGATCGTCAAGCACGACCCCAAAGCCCTGCGCAAAGTTTCCCATTATTTTGGCATCATCTTCCTGTTTGGCGTGGGTGCGGGCCTTGGCTGGGTGGCCGTAGAGCATTTTGCCGCCCGGGCCATCTGGTGGTCCTGCCCGCTGCTGCTCATCTGCTTCGCGCTGATGTTCATTCGGGAAGATCTGGAGGACAACCCCGCCATTGAGCAGGACCTTGCCGAGATCCGGCAGGAAGCAGGCGAGATCGACCACCTGCTGAAAGAGGAACTGCACGAGGAGCACGAGGCTCTCCGCGATACGCTGGAACACAAAAACTGAATCTATTTTTTCAAATGGCCGCTTTTTTCCTCCCGCCGGGGGATGGGCGGCCTTTTTGCATCCATTCTTCCGGGGAATGGATGTGATGAAAATTCCGTATTCTACAAATATCATATAGTGTGAAAACGGCCCCGTGCAGTCTCCCCTGCCGAGGCTGTTTTCATTTGCTGAATCATTTAAAAACAGAATGGTTCACGATAAAAACCAGCTATTTTACAGAATGATAAAAGTGCGGTATTCTATGGTCAGAAAGAATCTCCCCCACGGGATGAAAGAGAGTATCAGTACCACCCGGTTTTAGAAAGGAAATATCTGCTATGATCAAACTGTATGAGAACGGCATCTACCTGGTCAACGGCGAAACGATCTGCTCCTGCCCCGAGGAAGCGGCCCAGAAGTCCGGCCGCGCTACCACCAAAGAGGAGGCCACCAAGGGCACCATGGCCTACGGCATCCTGCAGGCTCACAACCAGAGCGATGACCCCGACGCTCTGCGCCTGAAGTTCGACTCCATGACCAGCCACGACATCACCTATGTCGGCATCATCCAGACGGCCCGCGCTTCCGGCCTGAAGCAGTTTCCCATCCCCTATGTCCTGACCAACTGCCACAACAGCCTGTGCGCTGTGGGCGGCACCATCAACGAGGATGACCACAAGTTTGCCCTCTCCGCTGCTCACAAGTACGGTGGCATCTATGTGCCCACCAACATGGCCAACATTCACAGCTACAACCGTGAGACGATGGCTGCCGGCGGCAAGATGATCCTGGGCTCCGACTCCCACACCCGCTACGGTGCTCTTGGCACCATGGCCGTGGGCGAGGGCGGCGGCGAGCTGGCCAAGCAGCTGCTCTGCCGCACTTATGATTTCGCCCGTCCCGGCGTCATCGCCATCTACCTGACCGGAACCCCCCGCGTCGGCATCGGCCCCCACGATGTGGCCCTGAGCATCTGCGGCGCAGTCTACAAGAACGGCTACGTCAAGAACAAGGTCATGGAGTTCGTCGGCCCTGGCGTGGCTTCCCTGCCCATCGAGTACCGCAACGCCATTGACGTGATGACCACCGAGACCACCTGCTGGTCTTCCATTTGGGTGACCGATGAGGAAACCCAGCGCTACTACACTCTGCATGGCCGTCCGCAGGACTACAAGAAGCTGAACCCCGCTGAGGTCGCTTACTATGACGGCTGCGTCTCCATCGACCTTTCCACCGTGGAGAGCACCATCGCCATGCCCATGCATCCCTCCAACACCTACACCATCCACGAGCTGCAGGCCAACGCCAAGGACATCCTGCATCTGGTACAGGAAGAGGCCAACAAGCAGATCAAGGGTGCCAAGATGAACCTGGACAGCAAGTACCACGATGGCGCTGTCTGGGTGGATCAGGGCGAGATCGCAGGCTGCGCCGGCGGCACGTTCGATAACATCTGCGCCGCTGCCGACATCCTGCGCGGCAAGAGCTGCGGCAACGGTGCCTTTACCCTGAGCATCTACCCGGGCTCCATGCCGGCTCTGGCCGAGCTCATCCGCAATGGCCGCGCCTCCGACCTGGTGGACGCCGGTGCCATCATGCGCGAGTGCTTCTGCGGTCCCTGCTTCGGTGCAGGCGACTGCCCGGCCAACGGCGAGTTCTCCATCCGCCACACCACCCGCAACTTCCCGAACCGCGAGGGTTCCAAGCCGGGCGAGGGCCAGATGTCCAGCGTGGCACTGATGGACGCCCGGTCCATCGCGGCCACCGCAGCCAACGGCGGCAAGCTGACCGCTGCCACCGATCTGGACGTGGAGTATACGAACCCTGAGTACCACTACAACGCCTCCCTGTACGAGAAGCGCGTCTACAACGGCTGGGGCAAGGCTGAGCCGGACGCAGAGCTGCGCTTCGGCCCCAACATCAAGGACTGGCCCGAGATGCCTGCCCTGACCGACGATCTGCTGGTCAAGGTCTGCTCCTACATCACCGACCCCGTCACCACCACCGACGAGCTGATCCCCTCCGGTGAGACTTCTTCCTATCGCTCCAACCCCGAACGTCTGTCGGAGTTCGCTCTGAGCCGCCGCGATCCCCAGTACGTCTCCCGTAGCAAGGTCATGCGCCAGATCGAGCGCGACCGCGAGGCGGGCAAGGCCCTGCCCGAGGAAGTCCTGAACGTCTATGCTGCCCTGACTAAGGCTGGTGTGAAGAACGATCCCGCCCACACCGACATCGGCTCCACCATCTTCGCCAATATGCCCGGCGACGGTTCCGCCCGTGAGCAGGCCGCTTCCTGCCAGCGCGTCATGGGCGCTGCCGCCAACTTTGCAAAGCAGTACGCCACCAAGCGTTACCGCTCCAACTGCATCAACTGGGGCATGACCCCGTTCCTGGTGGAAAACCCGGAAGTCTTTGCTCTGGGCGATTACATCTTCATCCCCGGCCTGCGGCAGGCTGTACTGGAAAATAAGGCCAGCTTCTCCGCTTACGTCGTCAAGGCAGACGGCACGGTCACTGAGTTCCCGGTCTCCACGGGTGCCCTGACCGAGCCTGAGCGCCAGATCATTGCCGACGGCTGCCTCATCAACTACTACCGCAACAACCAGTAAGATGGAGCGGCACGGGCTTGCACATCCGTTCACAAAACGATATACTGAAAAAAAGACCGAAAAAAGGACGGAACATGCTATGGATGAAAAAGATCTGCAGATCTTCCTGACCCTTGCCGAGACGGGCAACCTGACCCGGACGGCGGAGAAGCTCTATCTGGCACAACCTACCCTGAGCAAGCGGCTGCAGAACCTGGAGTCCGAACTGGGTGCCACCCTGTTCCTGCGCAGCAAGCACGGCGTGACCCTGACACCTGCCGGGGAGGCGGCACGAGAGACGTTCCTGCACACCACCAAGGATTTTGAGGACCTGCGGGAGCGGCTGCAGAAAGGCCGCGGCATCGTCAGCGGTACGCTGCGCATCGCCACTTCCATTGATTACTCCACCTACCGCCTGCCGGAAGTGCTGGCGCAGTACACCACCCACTACCCGGAGGTCAAGCTGCAGATCTACAGTGAGCACAGCCGGGAGTGCGTGCGGCAGATGCAGACCGGCCGCCCCCACATTGCCATCATGCGGGGCGAGTGCGAGTGGGACGAGGGCAAACTCCTGCTGGAGCGGGAATCCGTCTGTCTCATCCGGAACAAGGCCAATGCGGACACGCCGCTGGAAGAGCTGCGGTACATTGACCGGGACGCGAATCCCGAGCACCAGAGCATGAAAGCCCGCTGGCTGATGGAGCACAAGCTGGAGCCCTCCATCATCCTGAATGTGGAGGGCCTTTCCACCTGCGTGGCCATGGTCAAGGCAGGTCTGGGCTGGAGCATCGTGCCGGAGATCTGCCTCTCCTACTTTGACGGCATTGCCGAGCCGCTCTTCTTTGCGGATGGCACGCCGCTCACCCGCTCCACCTACCTGCTCTACCGCAAACGGGAAGCGGAGCTGCCCCAGGTACGGGCATTCATCCAGACCGTCTGTGAGCGGGAGAACATCCCCTCCCCCGTGCCGCACGTCTGACCGATTTTCAAAACCGCAGTCCACTTGCAGTCTTATGCAGGCAGGCTGCGGTTTTTGTCATTTTCTCGCAGAATCCAATTGCAGAGCCGTAATTGGTGTGGTATACTATTAACATTGTGTTATTGAAACAGGAAGAGGGGTCAACGAATGAAAAAAGGCTTTGACAACGATAAATATCTTCTCATGCAGTCCCAGCACATCCGGGAGCGCATTGCCCAGTTTGACAACAAGCTCTACCTGGAGTTTGGCGGCAAGCTGTTTGATGACTACCACGCCTCCCGCGTGCTGCCCGGCTTCCAGCCGGATTCCAAGCTGCAGATGCTGCTCCAGCTGAAAGACCAGGCGGAGATCGTCATCGTCATCAGCGCGGAGGACATCATCAGCAGCAAGGTTCGCGGTGATTACGGCATCACCTATGATCTGGACGTGCTCCGCCTCATTGACGCGTTCCAGGGCGTTGGCCTGTTTGTGGGCAGTGTCTGCATCACCATGTACACCGCCGCCCCCGAGGTGGAGCAGTTTGAGCAGCGGCTCAACGGGCTGGGCATCCGGACGTTCCGCCACTACAAGATCCCCGGCTACCCCAACGATGTGGCCCGCATCGTCAGCGACGAGGGCTACGGCAAGAACGAGTACATCGAGACCCAGCGCCCGCTGGTGGTCATCACGGCCCCCGGCCCCGGCAGCGGCAAAATGGCCACCTGTCTGTCCCAGCTGTACCACGAGTACAAGCGAGGCGTCAAGGCCGGTTACGCCAAGTTTGAAACGTTCCCCATCTGGAACATTCCCCTCAAACACCCGGTCAACCTGGCCTACGAGGCCGCTACCGCCGACCTGAACGATGTAAACATGATCGACCCGTTCCATCTGGAGGCCTACGGCAAGACCGCTGTCAACTACAACCGCGACATTGAGATCTTCCCGGTGGTCAACGCCATGTTTGAGCTGATCGCGGGCAAGAGCCCCTACCACTCTCCCACCGACATGGGCGTGAACATGGCCGGCAACTGCATTGTGGACGATGCTGTCTGCCGCGAGGCTTCCCGCAATGAGATCGTCCGCCGCTACTTCAAGGCCCTGTGCGACCAGAAAGTCAGCGGAAACGCCAGCAGTGAGCTGTTCAAGCTGGAACTGCTCCTCAATCAGGCAGGCCTCACCGTGGGCAGCCGCCCGGTAGAGCAGCAGTCTCACGCTGTCTCTGAGAAGACCGGCGGTGCTCCCGCTGCCGCCATCCAGCTGCCGGATGGTACCGTTGTCACCGGCAAGACCGGCCCTCTGCTGGGTGCTGCTTCCTCTGCCCTGCTGAATGCCCTCAAGAAGCTGGCCGGCATCGACCAGGAAGAAGACCTCGTCTCCTGCCGCGCCATTGAGCCCATCCAGACCCTGAAAACCAATTATCTGGGCAGCAAGAACCCCCGCCTGCATACCGACGAGATCCTGATCGCCCTTTCCAGCTCGGCTGCCGAGAACGAGACTGCCGCCAAGGCCCTGCGCCAGCTCTCCATGCTGAAAGGCTGCGACATGCACTCCACCGTCATCCTGTCCAGTGTGGACACCGATACCATCAAACGGCTGGGCATGTACCTGACCTGTGAGCCGGTTTATGAGGAAGAGGACCGCAAGTACCACAAGCGCTGATTTTCCTCCCCTATGGACACAAAAAGCCCGTTCCGCGAAGCTTTCACGGAACGGGCTTTTTTGATGCGTTTTATTCGGAATAGTGTGCCAGGAACTGTTTGGTGCGCTCCTCCTTGGGATGGTCGATGAGCTCTTTGGCAGGGCCCTCTTCCACCACCACGCCGCCATCCATAAAGAGGATGCGGTCTGCCACGTCGCGGGCAAAGTGCATCTCGTGGGTGACGATGATCATCGTGGTCTTCCGATCGGCCAGGTCTCGCAGCACCCGGAGGACTTCGCCGGTCAGCTCCGGGTCCAGCGCGGAAGTGGGCTCGTCAAAACAGAGGATGTCCGGGTGGAGAGCCAGCGCGCGGGCAATGGCCACGCGCTGCTGCTGGCCGCCGGAGAGCTGGTGCGGGTAGTGGTTTGCCCGCTCCGAGAGGCCCATCTGGGCCAGCAGCTCTCTGGCCTGTGCTTCCAGCTCGGCGTGGATGGCCTTTTTGTTGGCCTTATAATCCGGCCGTTCCTTTGCCAGCAGCTCTCCGGCCAGCATTACATTCTGCAGGGCCGTGTACTGCGGGAAGAGGTTGAAGTTCTGGAACACGAGGCCGAAGTGGAGCCGCTTTTTGCGGATCTCGCTCTCCCGCTGGGTGGCGGGGTCGGCGGCATCCCACATGGTCTCACCGTTGACCTTGATGACGCCGGTATCCGGCCGCTCCAGAAAGTTGAGGCAGCGCAGCAGCGTGGTTTTGCCAGAACCGGAGGAACCAATGATCGCCAGCGCCTCGCCTTTTTCCAAAGTCAGTGAAATGTCCTTGAGGACCTTGGTGTCCTCAAAATTTTTCCCGATGCCGGAGGCTTCGAGTAATGCCATAATGTTTCGCCCTCCTCAGCAGCGGAAATAGTCCATCTTCTTCTCGGCCCAGTTGAGCAGGAGCGTGAGGGCTCCCACAAAAACGAGGAAGAAGATCGCGGTGGAAAACAGCGGCCAGATGAGGCCCTTTGCACTGTATTCCTTTGCCATCATGATGATCTCTTTGTTTGCAATGGTGTTGGCCAGCGAGGTATCCTTGACCAGGGTAATGATCTCATTGCCCATGGGAGGCAGGATGCGCTTGACCACCTGCAGCAGTGTGACCTTGAAGAAGATCTGGGTCTTGGTCATGCCCAGCACCTGCCCGGCCTCCGTCTGGCCCTTGGGCACCGCCTCGATGCCGCCGCGGTAGATCTCCGAGAAGTAGCAGGCGTAGTTGATGGCAAAAGCCACCACTGCCGCCACCAGACGGCCATTGGAGCCGGAGGGCCAGGGGTTATTGAAGCCCATCAGGCCCGGGCCTAAATAGATGACGATGATCTGAAGCATCAGCGGAGTGCCGCGGATGATCCAGACGAACGTCTTGACCGCGCCGCGCAGGGGGGCGCAGCGGCTCATGGAGCCAAACGCCACCACCAGCCCCAGCGGCAGGGAGAACACCAGTGTCCAGAAAAAGAGCTCACAGTTGAGCAGAAACGCGCCGGAAAGGCGCTCAAAAATCACAGCCACAAATACACACCCATCAATTCAAACGTACGTTCGGTTTTTACTCCGCCAGAGTCAGACCATATTTCTCGGCCAGAGCGCCCATGGTGCCCTCGGCCTTGAGCTCGTCAAAGGCGGTGTCCACAGCGGCGGCCACATCGCTGCCCTTGCGGAATGCCACGCCGTACTCTTCCACGTTCAGCTCGTCCACCATTTTCAGGTTGGCGTAGTCCGTGCCCTCGCCGATCATGGCCGAAGCCAGGGTCAGGTCCAGCACAGCAGCGTCGGCGGTACCGGCGGCAACTTCCATCAGGCAGTCCGTCTGGACGCTCTTGGAAACGTAATCGGCCTGTGCCAGGTTCTCGTCCTCCTGGATGGTGGTCTCACCGGCGGAACCGGCCTCGGCAACCACGGTCTTCCCCACGAGGTCTGCGGTGGAGGTGTACTCGGTGCCATCCTTGACCACAACGACCTGTGCGTTCTTGACGTAGGGCTTGGTGCAGGCCAGGTTCTCCTCACGGTCATCCGTCAGGGTCAGGCCATTCCAGATGCAGTCGATGCTCTTGGCGGCCAGCTCGGTCTCCTTGGTGTCCCAGTTGATCTCCACGAACTCCGGCTCCACGCCCAGCTTCTCGCAGACGGCGGTTGCCAGCTCGGTGTCAAAGCCCGTAAAGTTGCCGTCAGCATCGGTGTAGTTCATGGGCTCATACACGGTGTAGCCAATGACCATCTTGCCGTTGGACTGGATGTAGGCCAGGTCGCTGTCCGCGTCCGAGACAGCGGAAGCAGCGGCAGAACCAGCCGCCGCGCTGGAAGCCGTGGAAGAAGTAGCCGTGCTGGAAGCACCACCACAGGCAGCCAGGCTCAGTGCCATGGCACCGGCCAGAAATGCAGATACGATTCGTTTCATAAGATATTCCCCTCTCATGGTCCCATGGCACCAGCCCCGTACCGATCGGGGCGGGCGGCTTCGTTTCACCGCTTTACCATGCTAAATTGTTAAACTGTGACTATAGAATAACGCGTTTGCCTCCGTTTTGCAAGAGGCAAACGCGTTTTTTCGCAGTTTGACGGTTTGAGAGGGACATTCCGCCCTTATGGCGGTGAATCTGCACAAGTACCGCGGGGTTACTCTGCCAGCGCCGCCTCAATGTTGGCCAGCACTTTGATGCCGTGCTGGCGGGCATATGCGATATGCCATTTCTTTGGCTGGCATTCTATCCAAAGAGCACGCCGCAACTTCGAGCATTCTGCCAAAGTTTCCTCCAAAACATCGCAAAAAGCCGCCCTTTGCAGAGCGGCTTCAAAAATCATCCTTTATTTTGCTTCTTCCAGCGCTTTGGCGGCGGCTTTTTGCAGCTCGGTCACATCAATGGTGCACAGGGCAGCCAGGTCCGCATCCGAGCCCTCCGCCGGGAGCTTTGCGATCTCTGCAGCGGTCTTTCCCTTGAGGTAAGAGCAGAAGCCCTCGCTGTGCTCGTACCACTCCTTGCCCAGAGAGGAAGCACCCCGCATCCCGTAGCTGTCGCCCTGCTCCAGCTTGGTTTTCACGGCGTCCGGAGCCATGACATTGCCGTCCGACATCACGGTCAGGGCGGGCTCCGCCATATCCCCGATGGCACTGGTCACCCGGCCATCGGAATCGGTGGTCAGGGCCACGATCGTCACATCCACCTGCGCGTTGACATCTTTGTCATCGGTGGCCGTCACGTCCGAAGAAGCGTTGGCTGCCTCAATCCCCAGCGAGACCCGGTCGCCTTTGGCGGCACCCAGCGCCTCGGCGTTGGCGCAGGCCTTCGCAACGGCGTCCCGGTAACCGTCAATGGCAATGGTGCAGCTGGAAAGCAGGTCGGCATCCTTGGGCTTCCCGTCTTCCTCCGTCTCCAGCTTGGCAACTTTTTCAGCTGTCATCCCTTTGAGGTAGTCGGCAAAGGCATCCGCCTGCTCCGTCCACCCTTTTTTGATGCCGGAGGCCGCCGCCAGCGGGTAATCGTCCCCTTTCTGGCGCTTGGTGCGGGTATCCGTAGGCATGGAGAGCACCCCGCTGCCATCGGCAGAGATGGTGCTCTCCAGCTCATCAAAGGTCACGTCGATGATCTTCCCCTCACCGTCCAGCAGGACAGCCGCCGCCACAAGGTTGATCTTGCCTGTGCGGTGGTCGTCCGTTGTCTCGGTCAGGACTCCCAGGCCGGTTTTCCAGGCCCCATTTTGAGCCGTGCTGGCGGTGCTGCTGCTCATGCCGGACGAGCTCATACTGCCGGAGCCGGAATTCGATTTGCCGCAGGCCGTCAGCAGCAGCGCCGCTGCCACCACTCCGCTCCAAAGCGCCGTGTGTTTCAGTTTCATTTGTTACGCTCCCCTTTCCATCCGCCCTGATCAGGCGGAGGCTTTTGGGGAAAGTTTACCCGGAGGCTCCCAAGAATATTCATGGTTCCGAATCCAACCGAATCACATCAGGGGGCTGAGCAGGCGGAGCACACTGTCCAGCAGGGTGCCCAGCAGATTGGTTCGGCAGTCCGAGAGCTGCACTTCCCGGCATTTGCGCAGGGTGTTGAGGGCATCGTCCCGCAGGGCCAGGATCTGGCTGTTGCGGTAAAGCAGGGTGCCGCACTCAAAGTGGAGGAACAAACTGCGGTAATCCATATTGATGCTGCCCACCACGGCCACATGGTCGTCACTGACATAGCACTTGGCGTGGAGGAAACCGGGCGTGTACTCGTATATTTTCACCCCGGCCCGGAGGAGAGGCACATAGTAGGAGCGGGTCAGCCGGAAGACCAGCTTTTTGTCCGGGATGCCGGGCAGGATGAGCCGGACGTCCACGCCCCGCTTGGCCGCGCCTTTCATGGCCCCCAGCAGCTCCTGCCCCACGGAGAAGTAGGGCGTATAGAGATAGACATAGCGCTTGGCCTGGGCCAGAATGTTCAGGTAAACCGTCTCCGCCACGTTTTCCTCGTCCAGCGGGCTGTCCGCGTAGGGCTGCACCAGCCCGTCCGAAGTCTCGGGCAGCTGCTCCGGCGTTGGGGCAAAGGGGGTATAATCCGTCTCACTGGGGCGGAACGCGTTCCAGACGTTGAGGAATGTGACCGTAAAATTCCAGGCGGCGGCTCCCTCCAGCCGGATGGCGGCATCTTTCCAGTAGCCAAAGCGTTTTTCCGCGTTGATATATTCATCCGCCAGGTTGACGCCGCCCGTGTAGGCCACACTGCCATCCACCACCACGATCTTGCGGTGATCCCGGTGGTTCATCACCACGGAGACCAGCGGCACCACCGGGTTGAACGGGATGCAGCGGATGTGATGCCGCTCCATCCGGACCACGAAATCCTTGGGCAGGCCCAGAAGACTGCCAAAATCATCGTAGATCAGGCGGACATCCACCCCCTGCGCGGCCTTGCGCATCAAAATCTCTTCCACGCCACTCCACATTTTGCCGGAGCGGACAATGAAGTATTCCAGAAAGATGAATTTCTCGGCTTTTTCCAGATCGGCCAGCAGCTTCGGGTACATGGCCTCTCCGCAGGGAAAGTACCGCGCCTGTGTCTTATCCCATACCGGGAACGGACCGTACCGGGCCACATAGCGGCTCAGGCCGGAAAAATGATCCCCCGCCAGCTGCCGCGCCGGCCCGGGCTGCTGGGCCAGATCTCCCGTGTGGGCTTTCTCCACGCTCTGCATCCGGCGGCGCATCCCTTTGGAGGGTGCTTTGTTGCCAAATACCAGATACAGGGCTCCGCCCAGCAGCGGCAGCAGACCGATCAGAACGATCCAGATGATCTTATAAGAGCTGTCCTCATCCTTGCGGACCAGATACAGCACGATGAACAGACTGAGCAGCCGGAGTGCCGCATTGACCCATATCCGGCCTGTGGTCAGGTAGCTGAACGCCCAGAGCAGCCAGCCCGCCTGCAACAGAACAAGGGCCACCGTAATGGTAGCCCTGTTGAGAAGTCTGCTGAAAAATTTTACGATCGGCAGTCGAAAGAACATCCGCGCCACCTCTCTCCCCGGTCAGTTTTTTGGAATGAAGATAGTATAGCGCGTTTTTCTAGTTTTATCAAGCTCAGGCTTCGCCGTCCTCATAGCCCACCAGCAGGCCGCCCAGCTCTGCATAGTAGCTGCACAGGCCGCCGCAGGGCGTCACCGTTACCTGAGCCCCGTCAAAGACCGCCTGCACCATGTGCTTGAGGCGCTCGGCCGCCGCAGGGTTGTCGCAGTGAGAGATCTGCAGTTTTCCGCCGTTGTAGCCGTGGCCCTTGAGCTCCAGCACGATGCGCTCCAGAGCACCGTGCTCCCCGCGGGTCTTGCAGAGAACATCCAGCTCGCCGATCTCGCTCGCCTGCCCGATGACCCGGATGCCCAGCATCCGCGCCACAGCGGCCACGGCGGGCTTTACCCGGCCATTGCGGGCCAGATTGGCCAGCGATTCCAACGAAAAGAGCAGATGGGTGTGCTTGTGGTAGCGCAGCATCTCCTCACAGACGGCGTCAAACTCGTGCCCGGCGGCAAGCTCGCTCTGCAGGTGCTCCGCCAGCAGGTACTGCTCCGGGCCGGTGGAAAGGCTGTCCAGCACGAACACCCGCTTGCCGGGGTTCTCCTGCTGGTACTCCTCCGCCGCCAGCTGGGCCGCGTTGTAGCTGCCCGAGAGAGTGCCCGTGATGGTGATGGCATAGACCTCATCGGCCCCCTCATAGGCGGCCAGCCAATCGCTGACATTGGGGCAGGAAGTAGACGTTTTGCCCTTATAGGTGCGCAGGGTCCGGGCCATGCCCACAGCATCCAGCGTGCCATCGTCTAAATATTCGGCATCGTCGGTGATGATCTTAAGCGGGACGCAGGCAAAGTCCACACCTTTCAATGCGTACAGGCTGGAAGCCGAGTCCACAACGATCTTGGTTTTCATAGCAATTCTCCCTATCTTACAAGCGGACGTCTGCCGCGTTTTTCTCTGGTTGTAAAAACACTATATCAGTTTTTCAAAAACCTGTCAACAGATTTCAAAAATTATTTAAAAAGTTTTTGTTTTCCCGTTGACCCTCATTTTAAAATGCGCTATACTGACAGCATGAAACAGGAATTGAACCGCCGCGTTGCGGCCTGTGCCGCAGGCTTTGCCCTGCCCCGGTACAGTGACCTGCCCCAGGTGGGGCTGTATCTGGACCAGACCGTCCAGTTCATCAACGGCTATTTCCGGGATTTCCCCGGGGTGGAGCTCACCCCCTCCATGGTGAGCAACTATGTGAAGAAAGGCATCATCAGTCACCCCGTCAAAAAGAAGTATACCCGGGAGCAGCTTGCTTCTCTCATGTATATTGCGGTTTCCAAGACCGTGCTCTCGATGGAAAACATCGACGCGCTGTTCCAGATGCAGCGCGCGCACTGCACCGCCGAGGAAGCCTACAACTACTTCTGCGACGAGATGGAAAACTGCCTGCCCTTTGTGTTCGGGGCGCGCAACACCATCCGGGACCTCGCCGTGGATGCCACCACCGAGAAACGGCTCCTCCGCAGCACCATTCTGGCCGCTGCCAACAAAATGTATCTGGACTGTTTCTTCGCGGCCCAGCGGCAGGAAGAAGCTCTCTGGCCGGATATTCTGGCAGACCTAGCCTAAAGGAGTTTTGCTCATGCGTGAATTGCAGATCGGGCGGGTATACCGCCACTTCAAAGGGGACTATTATCTGGTGGAGGGGGTCGCCAACGATTCCGAGACCGGGGCCCCGTTTGTCATTTACCGCAAGCTTTACGGTGACGGCGGGCTCTGGCTCCGCCCGCTGGAGATGTTTTTGAGCAAGGTGGATCAAGAAAAGTACCCGGATTGCCCGCAGGAGTACCGTTTTGAGTTGCAGGAGATTCCCAGCAAAGCGGGACACTGAATCATAAACAGCAGAAAAACCGCCCATGCAGTCTTCGTATGAAGAACGCATGAGCGGTTTTGTGATTTACAGGGATGATCAGGTGTCCTGCAGCTCGCCACGGGAGGCAGCCTTCAGGTAAGCGAAGATGAATCCGTCGAGGTCGCCGTCCATCACGGCATCGACGTTGCCGGTCTCGTAGTTGGTGCGGTGATCCTTGACCATGGTATAGGGCATGAAGACATAGCTGCGGATCTGGTGGCCCCAGGCGATCTCATTCTGGACGCCCTTGATGTCCTCGATCTTGTCCATGTGCTGCTGCTTTGCGATCTGATACAGCTTCGCTTTCAGCATTTCCATCGCGTAGTCACGGTTCTGGAACTGGCTGCGCTGGGTCTGGCAGCTGACCACGACGCCGGTGGGCTTGTGGATCAGACGGACTGCGGAAGAAGTCTTGTTGATGTGCTGGCCGCCGGCACCAGAGGAGCGGTAGACCTGCATCTCAATGTCCTCGGGGCGGATGTCCACCTGGATGGTGTTGTCCAGCTCAGGCATCACTTCCAGCGAGGCGAAGCTGGTCTGGCGGCGGGCGTTGGCGTCAAACGGAGAGACGCGCACCAGACGGTGGACGCCGTTCTCGCTCTTGAGCAGGCCGTAGGCGTTGGCGCCCTTGACCATCATGGAAGCGCTCTTCATGCCGGCCTCGTCGCCGTCCTGATAGTCCAGGACCTCGACGGTCATGCCGTGAGCCTGCGCCCACTTGTTGTACATACGGTAGAGCATCTCGGCCCAGTCCTGTGCCTCGGTGCCGCCGGTACCGGCGTGGAACGTCAGGATGGCGTTGCTGTGGTCATACTCGCCGTTCAGCATGGTCATCAGCTGCAGCTCGTCCACAGCCTTGCCCACGGCATGGACAGCTTCCTCCGCCTCGGGCACCATCTCGGGGTCGTACTCCTCGTCCAGCATCACCAGCATGGTCTCGGCGTCGTCGTACAGGCCCTGCAGTTTTTCAAAGCGGTTCAGCTTGCCTTTCAGGTCGCCGACTTCGTCAAACACCTTTTTGCTCAGCTCGGCGTCATCGTAAAAGCCGGGGCGGGACATGGTATGCTCCAGCTCCTGCACACGCTTGCGGGAAGCATCAATGGCCAGAGCCTCTTCCAGATCCTTGACAGCGGTACCGTAATCGGCCAGCTGCACTTTCAGTTCGTCAGTGGTAATCATGGTCTAGTCCTCTCCTATATATTGAAACCGGTAAAAGATACAGTTTATACACAGATACTTCATTAGTATACCGAGAATTCATGGTAAAGTAAAGGGGAAAATTTACTATCATGCTGGAAATTTGAAGATTTTCACCTTTTCTTTTCCCTTTTGGGGGAGTATAATAACAGCAACTACCTTATTTTATGGGAGGAACTTATGCCGAAATATTATGGCTGCCCGTGTGAGGGCTGCGGCCAACCGCTCACCCTCCGGGACGACATCGTTGTCTGCCCCGACTGCGGTGCGCCTTATCACCGCACCTGTTACGAGAAACTGGGCCGCTGCATCCACAGCCCGGCCCACGCAGCAGGGTACGAATGGAAATTCCCGTACCAGGAAAATGAGCTGCGCACCTGCCCCAGCTGTGGCGAGCGCACCCTGCGCAGCGAAGAACACTGCCGCTGCTGCGGGGCCAAGCTGCCCCCGGAGGGTGCGGAGCAGCCCAACGACCGCGCGGAAGAAGAGCAGAATTTTGATTATGCCAGCTTCTACCGCCAGTTTGAGGAGGGCAATGTGCCCGACCCGCTCAAGGAGGCTTATCAGGCCGCCTTTGGCAAGGAAGAGCAGATGGACGGCATCTCCTGCAAGGACTGGAATGCCTACATCGGCCGCTCGGCTCCGTCTTACATGACGACCTACAGCCGGATGGAGCTGACCCACAGCAAGATCGCCATGAGCTTTTCCGCTCTGCTGTTCGGCCCGTTCTATTTCTTCTACCGCAAGGCATGGAAGCCCGCGTTTGGTTTCCTGTTTGCCGAGCTGCTGCTCTCAGCCCCTTACTTTATTGATATGCTGCAGATCACCGGCAGCAGCCTCTCCCCCGGCCTGAGCAATTCAGCTTTGCTGATGCTCTCGCGGGTGTGCTCGTTCCTGGGCTTTCTGCTGATGGTGCTGCGGGGCATGTACGGCAAATGGCTCTACCGCAAGAGCGCGGCCGCCCGCATCCGCCGCATCCAGAACGAGTTTCCGGATGCCGAGCAGCGTCGGGCCGTTCTTAGCGCACAGGGCGGCACCAGCCTGGCCGCCGTGTTTGGCAGCCTGGCTCTGCTCTTCGTTCTGGGCAGCGCTTTCACCCTGTTGCTTGGGCCCAATATGCAGGCCCTGCTTGACATCGTTTCCGGCTGAGATCTCAGTTGCGCATTATAGAGAATTGTGAAGGAGTCCCAATCATGAAAAAAGTCACGAAAGCCGTTATCCCGGCTGCGGGTCTGGGCACACGCGTGCTCCCCGCCACCAAGGCAATGCCCAAGGGGATGCTCCCCATCGTGGACAAGCCTGCCATCCAGTATCTGGTGGAGGAAGCCGTGCGTTCTGGCATCACCGATATTCTGATCATCCTGGGCCGCAACCAGAGCATCATTGAAGACCACTTTGACCGCAGCCCTGAGCTGGAGGAAAAGCTGGCCGCTCCTGGCAAGGAGAAGATGCTGGAAGAGTGCCTTGGCATTGCCAACATGGCCAACATCTACTTTGTCCGCCAGAAGCAGACTCTCGGCCTCGGCCACGCTGTCAGCGTCGCCAAAGCCTTTACGGGCGATGATCCGTTCGTGGTCATCTACGGCGATGACGTCATCTGGGGCGAAGATCCGGTCTGCGCCCAGCTCATCCGTGCTTACGAAGAGTTTGGCCGCCCCTGTGCCGGTGTCAGCGCGGTGCCCTGGGCTGATGTGAGCCGCTACTGCAGCCTGAAGACCACCCCCATCCACGACAACTACTTCTTTGTGGATGACATGATCGAGAAGCCCAAAAAGGGCCAGGAGTTCAGCAACTACTCCATCCTGGGCCGCGTACTGCTCACCCCGGAGATTTATGACATCCTCGCCCATACCAAGCCCGGTGCCGGCGGCGAGATCCAGCTGACCGACGCCATGGCCGAGTACGCCCGCAACCACGGCGGCATGACGGCAGTGGAGTTCACCGGTAAGCACTACGACATGGGCAACAAGCTCAAGGTCGTGGAGGCTCAGGTAGAGCTGGCCCTGCAGCACCCGGAGATCGGCGAGGCATTCCGCGCTTACCTGAAAGAGTTCTGCAAGACGCTGTAAAATTTCTGATATCGAAAAAATCCTCCGACACGGGTCGGAGGATTTTTTCTTATGCTTCTTCTTATGCTTCTGTTATGCCTGGCTCGGGTGGGGCTGCGGGGGCATTTTGGTAAAGAGGGCCTTGAGCACCAGCGGCGTCAGGACCGAGGAGACCACGATAAGCAGGATGACGGCAGTGAAATAGACCGGGTCCACCACGCCGACCTCCAGGCCTTTCTGGGCCACGATCAGGGCCACCTCGCCGCGGGTCATCATGCCAACACCCACCTTGAGGGAATCGCCCCAGCTGAAACGGCAGAGCTTTGCGGCCAGACCGCAGCCGATGATCTTGGTGATGAGGGCGATGACCACAAAACAGACGCTGAACAGCAGGATTTCTGCCGTCAGGCCGCTGATATCGGTCTTCAGGCCGATACTGGCGAAGAAGACTGGCGCAAACAGCGTGTAGTTGCTGATATCCACCCGGCGCTCCACATAGGGCGCATCCTGAATGGAGCAGAGCACGATGCCTGCAATGTACGCGCCCGTGATATCCGCGATGCCGAAATACTGCTCCGCAATATAGGCCATCGCAAAGCAGAACGCCATGCTGACGATGGTGATACGCTGGGTGTGGGGGTTGCGGTTGTCCAACCACTTCATGGCACGGTGACACACCACACCAATGATGATGGCTGCTACAAAGAAAAGCACCGTGTTCAGCAGCACCTTGCCAAGGCCTGTGCCCGTGCCGGAGCTGGCCCCCAGCACACAGGTCAGCACCACGATGCCGATGACATCATCAATGACAGCGGCACTGACGATAGTGGTCCCGAGAAAGCTCTTCAAATGGCCCAGCTCCTGCAGGGTGGCCACTGTGATGGACACGCTGGTGGCTGTCATGATGGTACCGATAAAGAGTGCCTTATAGAACTCCGGGCTGCCCACGGCAGAAAAACCGTAGAACAGGCTGTACAGCAGCGTACCGCCGCCCAGCGGGACCGCCACGCCCACACAGGCGACGAGGGTCGCAATGGGGCCGGCCCGCAGCAGCTCTTTCAAATTGGTGCCAAGGCCCGTGGTGAACATCAGCAGCACCACGCCGATCTCTGCAAAGATCTCAATGGTATCGCTGGTGTGCACCAGGTTGAGCAGACAGGGCCCGATGAGCAGGCCCGCGATGATCTCGCCTACCACCTGCGGCGCTTTGCATTTGCGGGCCACCAACCCGAAAAACTTGGCGCTGATCATGATGATGGCGAGGTTCCGGAAGACAGAATACATGGATTTAACCTTCTTTCACACACTTTTACTCCGGCAGGACAGCCCGGCCGCGCGCCGGTGGAGCACCACTCCTCCCTGCCCTGCCGATTCCTTATTATAACGCTTTTGTTTGTTAAAATCAAAACAAATTTCAAAAATCCGGCAAAAGGGCAGCTAAAAATTGCATCGTGCAGGTTTCCCTATTTTTATGCAAAATTATGATACAAAACGCTTGACAATTCCGTCCGTACTTGCTATAATAAATTGCTGTCTGAACAGACACGCCGCATGGAGCGCGATGCCGCGCTCCGTGTACCCTTGGCCTCAGGACCCTGAGGCCCTCAAGTCCAAAAGGAGGTGCTACAAAATGGCAAAGTACGAAACCATGCTGATTACCAGCGCCGCTCTCGATGAGGAGGCTTCCGCCGCTCTGGTGGGTAAGTTCAAGTCCCTGATCGAGGCTAACGGTACGATCGATTCTATCGACGAGTGGGGCAAGCGCCGTCTGGCCTACCCCATCAACGACGAGGAAGAGGGCGTCTACACCGTGATCAACTTCACCAGCGAGCCCAGCTTCCCCGCTGAGCTGGACCGTGTGTACAAGATCACTGAAGGCGTTATGCGCAGCCTGATCGTTGCCCACGAGGAGTAATCTTTTCGTGACCAAAAAGGAGTCCGTATTATGTTGAATGTTGTTGCCATCATGGGCCGCCTTGTGGCCGACCCTGAGCTCCGCACCACCCAGAGTGGTATCAATGTGGTCAGCTTCCGCATTGCATGTGACCGCAACTTCGCCCGCCAGGGTGAACAGCGTCAGGCCGATTTTATCGACATCGTCGCATGGCGTCAGCAGGCCGAGTTTGTCTCCAAGTATTTCCAGAAAGGCAGTCTGATTGCCATTGAAGGCTCTCTGCAGACCCGCCAGTATCAGGATAAGAACGGAAACAACCGTACCGCTGTGGAGGTCGTTGCCAACAACATCAGCTTTGCAGGCCCCAAAAATTCTAATGGCAACAATCAAGGCGGCGGCAGCTATCAGAACGCTGCTCCGTCCTACCAGAACCAGGCCCCTGCCCGTCCGGCTGCTGTGGAGGCTGCTCCCAGCTACTCGTCCGGCAGTGCAGATGATTTCGCTGTGATTGATGACAGCGATGACCTGCCGTTCTAACACACAAAACGGTCTACCGTAAAAAAATCCAACAGGAGGTAATAAGCAATGGCTTTTGAAAGAACCGAAGGCTCTCGCCCCGCACGCCCCATGCGTCGCGGCCGCAAGAAGGTTTGCAGCTTCTGTGTCGATCGCATCGACACCATCGATTACAAGGACGTGCCCCGTCTGCGTAAGTACGTTTCTGAGCGTGCAAAGATCATTCCCCGCCGTGTTACCGGCACTTGCGCTTACCATCAGCGCGCACTGACCGTGGCTATCAAGCGTGCTCGTCACGTTGCTCTGATGCCCTACGTCAGCGACTAATCTTTGATTTAAAAAATCAACCAACCCTTTCAAAATAATCAGCAATCAGCAAAGCCCGTTTTCCTGCCGACACAGGAAACCGGGCTTTTTCGTTTGCCATTTTTGTGGTATACTGAGCTCAGAAACTTATTTTGCGGTATTTTGCAAAGGAGGAATTTTTATGAATCTTTCTTCTCATTTCCGCCGCGCGGCAGTGTTGGGGCTTTCCCTGCTGCTGGCCGCCCAGCTGGGCGTGGGAGCCTGTGCGGCCTCTGCTTTTGATGCGGCCTACTACGCTGAAACCAACCCGGACGTCGCGGCCGCCTGCGGCACCGACGAGGCCTCCCTGCTCCGGCATTACCTTTCCAGCGGCCAGGCGGAAGGCCGCAAGCCCTCGGCCCGGGGGAAGGCCGGTGATAGCCTGAAGCTGACGAATGAGCAGATCGCACTGGTATGGTCCCCTGTCCCCCTCAAGGATCTAGCCAATTACAAGAGCCTGAAAAAGAAGATGACCGATGAGCAGTACCAGGCCGCCTATCAGGAAGCCGTCAATCTGGTGCTGCCCGTAGCTCTCAGTAGCCGCGAAGAGCAGCTGACCTACATTGCTGCGGCCCTGCGGGAACGGTTTGACAGCGGCATGAGCTACTCCATGGACGCCGACCACTACAATGATCCCTATGGCTATTTTGTGCTGGGCTCTGCCTCCTGTGCCGGCTGCACCCGTGCCACCGGGCTCTGCCTGAACGTGCTGGGCATCCCCTACGAGCATGTCAACGAGAACCAGTACAGCCACCAGTGGTGCCGTGTGTCTGTGGGGGACACTTACTGGATCTGCGACGCCTACGGCCTCTACTGCGGTCCGGAGCCTGCCCCCTACCAGCATCCGTATTTCCAGTAATCGCCTGATTCTGACACTACAAAAGCCGCCCGGTTTTTACGCCGGGCGGCTTTGCTCTTTTGGTGCTCTCTCTTTCTCAGACGTTTGCCGTCTCGTGGCTCAGCCGGGGCGCGCCGCCTGCCAGCTCCTCCGCCGTCAGGGGCTTGACGGGCTCCTGTACCGGATTGTTGAGCCGCTCCTTCGCCACGGCCAGCATCAGCTTGATGCGGTTTTCCTGGTTGACCTTGGTGGCGCTGGGGTCGTAATCAATGGGGGTGATGTTGGAAGCAGGATACAGGGCGCGGATCTTGTTGACCATGCCCTTGCCCACAATGTGGTTGGGCAGGCAGCCGAACGGCTGGGCACAGACGATGTTGCCGTAACCGCCCTGCACCAGCTCGATCATTTCCGCCGTCAGCAGCCAGCCCTCGCCCATCTTGGCACCGAGGGAGATAACGCCCTTGGGCTTCTCCACCAGCTCCTTAAAGGGGCCGGGAGCGTAGAAACCGGCGTCTGCCGTGGCTTTGAGCATGGAGCGCTCAATGCTGTCCAGATAATTGAGGAACTGGTCAATGACCACTTTGGTGCCCAGTTTGCCGCCGTACAGAACATGATCTTCGCCCATGTTAAAGGCACAATACTGCACAAAGCCCATCAGGCCCGGGAAGTTGACCTCGCAGTCCTGGCTCTCCAGAAACTTCTGCAGGTCGTTGTTGCCCAGCGGGCTGTACTTGACGTAAATTTCACCGACCACGCCCACCTTGACCTTGGGCACCCGGGTGACCGGGATGGCCGCAAACTCGCGGGCGATGAGCGGGAACGTGTGCTTCATCTCCTTGGCGGTAAAGCCCTTGCCGGCCAGCAGGACACGGCCCAGACGCTCCACCCACTTGTCCACCAGCTTGTCCGCACTCCCCTTTTCGTTCTCATAGGGGGCGGTCTGGTTGCGCAGGGCGCAGAGCATATCGCCATAGAAGATGCAGGCCAGCGCGCGGCGGGCCAGCGGCAGAGTCATCTGGAAGCCGCTGTCTTTTTCCAGACCCGAGAAGTTCAGGCTGGCCACCGGGATCTCCGGGTAGCCTGCCTTGACCAGTGCCTTGCGCAGCAGGTGGATGTAGTTGGAAGCACGGCAGCCACCGCCTGTCTGGGTGATGAGCAGGGCCGTGTGTTCGAGATCATATTTGCCGCTGTTCAGGGCATCCAGGAACTGGCCGATGACCAGCAGCGCCGGGTAGCAGGTATCGTTGTGGACGTACTTCAGGCCCAGCTGTGCCACGGCGCTGCCGCAGTTGCCCAGGATCTCGCACTTGTAGCCATCGTATTCCAGTGCATATTTCAGCAGCCGGAACTGGGTGACGGCCATGTTGGGGATGAGGATGGTATGGGTCTTCTTCATCTCCGGGGTAAATTTT